>Ga0193747_1000065_pt1 | contig 65217 bp, 63 predicted proteins | sample L1m2metaG_FD_143048 | JGI IMG/M metagenome (GOLD analysis project Ga0193747, IMG submission 143048) | Soil microbial communities from a riparian zone of the East river system, Colorado, United States - L1m2 | ecosystem: Environmental > Terrestrial > Soil > Riparian zone | place: USA: East River... | reverse complement strand
AGCGGACGGTCGCCAAGGCGCCGAAGGCCGACATCGCGGGCGCGATCCTCGACGAGATCGAGCGGATCCTGCATGGATGAGACCGCCCGCACACAGGTCGAGACCACCGCCGCCGACTCGGTCGCCGCGATCGTCGACAACCTCGCCCGCGTCCTGCACGCGCCGCGCGACACGCTCGAGCTGGTCGTCCTTTGCCTGATCGGCGAGGGGCACCTGATCATCGAGGACTTCCCTGGAGTCGGGAAGACGATGCTCGCGAAGTCGCTCGCGCGGTCGCTCGAGTCGTCCTTCTCCCGACTCCAGTTCACACCTGACCTGCTCCCCTCGGACGTGACCGGCGTGAACGTGTTCAACCAGCGCTCGAACGAGTTCGAGTTCCGGCCCGGCCCGGTGTTCGCCAATCTGCTCCTCGTCGACGAGATCAACCGCGCGTCGCCGAAGACGCAGGCCGCGCTGCTCGAGTGCATGGAGGAGAGCCAGGTCACGATCGACGGCGAGACGCACGAGCTCGTGCGGCCCTTCATGGTGATCGCGACCCAGAATCCGATCGAGTACGAGGGCACGTACCCGCTCCCCGAGGCGCAGCTCGACCGGTTCACGATGCGCATCGACATCGGCTACCCGACGCTCGCCGAGGAGGCGCGCATGTTGACCGAGCAAACCGTCGAGGAGCCGCTCGAGTCACTCCGTCCCGTCACCTCGGTGCGCGGCGTGATCGCGCTGGCCGAGGATGCGAAGGCGATCTACGTCGAGGAGAGCGTGAACCGCTACGTCGTCGCTCTGTTGCGACACACGCGCGGCGACCCGCGGCTCTACCTCGGCGCCAGCCCACGCTCCGGGATCGCGCTCCTGCGCGTTGCCAAGGCGCGAGCGCTCGCCCGCGGGCGCGACTTCGTCCAGCCGGACGACGTCAAGGCGGTCGCCGAGCACGTGCTCTCCCACCGGCTGATCCTGGCGCCGGATGCGCGCTCGGCCGGCCTCTCGGGACGCGATCTCGTGCGCGACGCCGTCGAGAAGACACCCGTCCCGGTGTGACCCCGCGCGGCAAGCTCGCACTCGGCCTCGGCTTCGCCATCTACGTCGCCGCGTGGGCCTTCGGGTCTCAGCCGCTCTATCCGGTCGCCGTGGGGCTGATGCTCGCGGTCGCGGTCGCCTGGGCCTGGGTGCAGCTCGGCGTCGGGACGGCGGAGTTGCGCCGCGAGGCGGGACGAGGCGGGGAGGAGGAGGGCGACGACGTCGAGATCGACCTGCTGCTCAGGCTCGACGGACGCGTCCCGCCGCCCAGCGTCACGATCGTCGAGCGGATCGCGAAGCTCGGCGAGCGCCGAAGCGTGCTCGAGCGGCGTGGTGGCGACCTGCTTGGCCGCTACGTCCTGCGCGCGCTACCGCGAGGCCGCTACGTCCTCGAGGAGGCGACGGCTCTCGTCGAGGATCCGTTCGGGCTCGAGCGGCAGGTCATCCCGCTGCGCGCCGCGGGCACGATCCTGGTCTACCCCCGCCTGGTCCCGCTCGACCGCCTCTTCAGCGAGTCGGGCGCGCATGCGCAGGACGGCCGTCGGCTGTTGCTCCGGCGTCCGAGCGGCTTCGACCTCCACAGCGTCCGGGAGTACGAGCAGGGCGAGTCTCTCCGCAAAGTGCACTGGCGGACGACCGCGCGTCGCGGGCAGCTGATGGTCAAGGAGCTCGAGGATGCGCCGCGAGACGAGGTGGCGGTCCTCCTCGACGGCGACGCGACCGCCGTCGTGGGCGAGAGCTTCGACGTCCAGGTCCGGGCGGCGGGCTCGTTGCTGCACGCGCATGCGCACCGCGGCCGTCGGGCAGTGCTGATCGTCAACGCAGCAGCGGCCGCGTCGCACCGCGTCCATTCCGACGCCGCAGACTGGCAGGAGGCGCTCGAGGTGCTCGCATCGGTGGAGCCGACCGCCACGACGCCTGTGACCGCGCTGCTCGGCCGCGAGGGAAACTCGGCGGTGCGCGCGCTCGAGCTCGCAATCGTGACCGCCCGGCTTGCTCCGGGGCTCGCCGACCGGCTGATCCAGCGCGCTCTCGGCCGCCGGCCCGTGTCCCTCGTCTACGTGGACGCCGCGAGCTTCGGGCCGAAGGGACGCGGCCGTCCCGAGACCGACTTGCTCCGGCTTCAGGCGGCCGGCGTCGCCGTCGCGATCGTGCGGCGAGGGGACGACCTGGCCGCAGCGCTCTCGGCGCCTGCGGCGGAGGCCCGCCCTGCGTAGAACCGCTCTTCTGTACGTGGTGCCGGCGCTGGTGATCGCGCTCGACTGGACCCGGCTCGAGCGCCCGCGCGGGTCGGCGCTCCAGCTCGCGCTGATTCTCGCGCTGGCGATCCTCCCTGCGCTGGCCCGGCGCCTGTGGCTCAGGATCGCGCTCGGCGTGGGCGGGCTCGCCGCCACGGCCTCCAGTGCCCTCGCGGTCTCGTGGCTCGACGCCCGCCCCTTCGACGGCCGCCACGATTTCTTCGGGCCGCTGCTCTCGCGCTTCGGCAACGGCTTCCTCGACTTCTACGACTACGAGGTCCCGATCGACCCGGCGGCCCATCCGGGAATGCACGGCGTCATCCTCGTCGCGGTCTTCGGCTTCTGCCTGGCGCTCGCGTTTGCGATCGCCGCGCGGCGCGCCATGGCCGCCGGGCTCGTGCTCGTCGTCGGCGCGGGCTGGCCCTCGACGCTGCTCAGCGGCGGCCACGAGATCGCGCGCGGGACGTGGATCCTGCTCGCGCTCCTCTTGCTGCTCGCCGGGCTCGGAGCGCGGAGCTTGACCGGCGTGCGGCGCGCGCTCGTTCCGGCCGGGGTGATCGTGGTCGCGGCGATCGCCGCCTCGGCTTCGCCCGCGCTCGCGAAGCCCGAGTTCCTCCGCTGGCAGCGCTGGGACTTCTATACGCGTCCGGACGCGGCGGTCGGCGTGCGCTACGTCTGGGACTCGACGTACACGGGCATGCACTTCCCCAAGAAGCAAACGGTCGTCCTGAAGATCAAGGCGCCCCCCACGTCGGTCTACTGGCGTGCGACCACGCTCGAGGGCTTCAACGGGATCGGTTGGGTCGAGGTCGTTCATCCGCAGTTCCGCACCGACCTTGCCGCCGCGCTGGAGCCCGCCGCGGCCTCGGACCGGCGGCGCTGGATGAAGGAATCGGTGACGGTCAAGGCACTGCGCGACGCGCACCTCGTGGCTGGGAGCGTCCCCGTCGCCTACGACACGCAGGGAGTCGCCACCGCCTACGGCCGCGGCAACATCGCGCTCGTTCGGTCGGGGCTGACGCGCGACCAGCGCTACCGTGCGTGGAGCTATGCGCCGAACCCGACCCCCGCGGAGCTCGCGGGCTCGCGGCCGACCTATCCCGCGGCGATCGCCCGGGAGGGATTCCTTGCGGTTCCCGGCGTCGCGGCCGTCCCCGCGTTCGGCCAGCCGAACCGCCGCGCCCGACTGAGCGTCCTCCTCGACGGGGCGTCCACGCAGTACATCTTTGACTCGTATCGCCCGCTCGAGGCCAGGGCGCAGCAGATCGCCGGCGACGCCAAGAGCCCGTACGCCGCCGTCGCGAGCCTGGAGACCTGGTTCCGCGCGACCGGGGGCTTCCGCTACGACCAGTCTCCGCCCGTGGCCGTCGGCGCGCCGCCGCTCGTCGACTTCGTGATGCGGACGAAGGCCGGGTATTGCCAGCACTACGCGGGGGCCATGGCCCTCATGCTGCGGTATCTCGGCATCCCCGCGCGGGTCGCCGCCGGATTCACGAGCGGGACGTACGACGCGGGGAAGGGCGAGTGGACGGTGACCGACCACGACGCGCACACCTGGGTCGAGGTCTGGTTCGCCGGCTACGGATGGCTTCCGTTCGACCCCACCCCGGGCCGCGGCTCTCTGAGCGCGGCGTACAGCGTCTCCTCGCCGCGCTTCGACCTCAGCTCGATCGCCAAGTACCTCGGCGCGGGAGTCACGGGCGGACAGGACGTTGCCGACCTCAAGCAGAACGGCAACTTCGGCCAGCGCGGCGTCGACCGCCGCAGCCTCTCGCGCACCCCCGACGCGCCGGGGAGCCCGGGCGTGGGGCTCTCGCGCGGGCGCGCAGGTGGGAGCCTTCTGAAGCTGCTTGCCCTTGTGGCGCTCGGGCTCGGCGCCGCGATCGTGCTCCTGAAGGCGCTGCGGCGCGGCCGGCGGTACCTGATCCGCGATCCGCGGCGGATCGCCGGTGCGTGCCGCAACGAGCTCGCGGACTACCTCGTCGACCAACGCGTGCGGCTTCCGGCCGGCGCGACGCTCGAGGACGTGGGCGCGGCTACGCGAGCGGAGCTCTCCGTGGACGCCTCCTCGTTCGTCCGATCCGCCGCCGCCGCGCGCTACGGCCCCCCGGCGCAGGCGGGTCGCGCCGCCCGAAGCGCCCGCCGCGAGCTCCGGCGGCTCCGGCGCGCGCTGCGACGCCGCCTTGCGACCCGCGACCGCATTCGCGGGCTGTTCTCGCTGCGCTCGCTCGGCTTCCTGTCGGGGTGAAGGAGGCCGTCGTGATGGCGGCAGGGGAGGGCGTGCGCCTGCGCCCGTTGACCGAGCGATATGCGAAGCCGGTGCTCCCGATCGACGGCAGGCCCGTGATCGCGACCCTGCTCCACGAGCTCAGGGCGGCGGGAGTGGAGCACGCGTGGATCGTCGTCCACTACCGCGGCGAGCAGATCCGCGCGCTCCTCCGTGACGGCTCGGCTTTCGGTCTCGAGCTTCGCTACGCAGAGCAGCCCGAGCTCGACGGGTCGGCAGGCGCGGTTCGCGCCGCGCTCGCCGCCGGCGCAAGCCCACCGTTCCTGATCGCCGGAGCGGACACGCTCTTCGTTCCCGGCGACGTGAGCCGCTTCGCAGAGGCGGTCGGCACCCGGGGCGCGGCGGGCGCGATCGCCGTCCGCCGAGACCCGCCGCCTGATCCACCGCATCGCTGGGCGACCCGCGTCGAGGACGGGCGGGTGGCGCGACTCCTGGACGACGATCCCGCTAACCCGCTCTCGGGCGCGCCGCTCTGGTTCCTCACCTCGGCCACCGCGCCGTACCTGGAAGGGCTCGGCGGCCCGCCTTACGAGCTCGCGGAGCTCTTCCAGCGGGCGCTGGACGACGGGCTGGAGATCGCAGCCGTCGAAATCGGCCCGACCCGCGATTTGACGTATCCGCTTGACTTGCTACAGGAGAACTTCGCGTACCTGGGGTCGATATGAGCGATACGTACGATTTGTTCCAGAAGGGCCGGGCGCACCTCGCCCAGGGCCGCGCCGCGCAAGCCACGGTCGCGCTTGAGGAGGCGAAGAGCCGTGAGCCCGACAAGGCCTCGATCCGCGAGGCGCTCGGGATCGCCTACTTCCGCACGCGCCGGTGGGCCGAGGCCGAGTCTGAGTTCCGGGTCATGCTCGAGCTGCACCCGACGGACGACTACGCCCACTACGCGCTCGGCCGCTGCCTCGAGAAGCAGGGCCGCGACCGGGAGGCGAACGGGCACTACAAGCTCGCGAGCTCGTTGCGCCCGGGCGAGGCGCATTATGCGGCGCGCATCCGCGACCTCGGCTGACGCTCGCCAGGGCTGACAGGAGTAAACTCAGCGTCGCGTGCTCGAACACGCTACGCCACCCAAGGACGCGGAGCCCTCTCGCCTCAGCCGGGGCGAGCGGCCGCTGGACTCGGCGGTCCGCGCCGAGGCGGAGGCCCGGCTCGGCTATGACTTCGGTCGCGTCAGGGTGGCGACCGGCCCTGATGCATCCGAGGCGGCTGATCGGCTCGGCGCGCGCGCGTTCACCATCGGCGAGCGGATCGCGCTCAACACGAACGCGCCCGCTCTGCCGAGCGGCGACGGGCGCAACCTGATCCTGCACGAGCTCGCGCACGTCGCGCAGGCGTACGACCGGTTCGAGTCGGCAGGAACGGCCGAAACGGGGCGGCCGAGCAGGCCGGGCGACTCCTTCGAGCGGGATGCCTCGGCGCGGTTGGCGGCGCCGCCGCCGGGCGAGACGATCCGGCGGCCTCCTGCTCTCCAGCCGAACGGTCCGGCCCTGCGACAGGACGCCGGCACGAGCATTCCCGATGCTGGCCCGAAACCCGCGCCTACGACTTCCCCTGCGAAGGCACCGCCCGTGCCGCCACCGACGACTCCCGCCGTGGGAACCGTCAGTCAGAAGCTCTACGACGACGCGGTCGCACTGATCGCCTCGCGAAGCACGCCCCTGTTCGACGTGCTCAAGCTCGGTCGGGTCGGCAGCGCCGTCGCGCTGCCCTCAGTCTCCATCACCGCTCCGCCCGGCGGAAAGCTCACCGGGGTCGACTTCGAGTTTTCCTTCGAGCTAATCGTGGGCGGCGTGAGCGCCGGCGCGCTTGCGCAGTTCGACAATCTCCCTCCGACCGACATCGGCACGCCTGCCCGGCCGAAGTTCAGCCAACGGCTGCCCATCCATATCCAGGCACCTCCGCCGAAACAGGTCAACCCGGAGCTCCGCCTATCGGAGGAGCTCTTTCACGAGGGCATCCATCTGATGCTCGCGCGCGACCGGGTGCTCGAAGGGTTCGCGCCAACCTCGCCCTTCCTCGGCGAGCGGGCGAAGTATGGGGCTGCGGCACGCGCGAGCGCCGGCTTCGCCGGCCTGCAGAGCGGAATGGTGGCTCTCCTCAAGACCCGCCGACCCGCGGCCGCCGTCACGACGCCTGCCCAGTCCGCCGCCGAGGCGATCGACGAGGTGATCGACGAGCGGTTTGCCCTCGATCGGCAGCGCACGCTCTACCCAGGCGCCCTCCTCGACAACGGCCTGATTGCAACCGCGTACGTCCCCCAGGCGCTTGTAAACCAGTTGGTGCCAGGCCCGGTGAAGACACTCGCGGCCGACCCCGCCGTCGCGGCGCTGGTCAAGCAGATGAAAGACGTGCTCGACGCGATCCCGTTTGCTACGACGACTACCGGCGCGTCCGTCGGTACGCCACCACCGAAGCCGGCTCCGAGCAAAGCGCCGGCGCCGGTCCCGACGCCCAAGCCGTAGGACCAGCCGCGACCTCGGCTGACCCGTACGTCGATCGCGGGCTGAACTCGAACGCCGAGCAGTTCAAGGTCGACCTGCGCAGCACCGAAGCCGCCGAGACCGCCCCGGGTTAAGTTGCCGGTTCCATGCGGGTCGTCTGCCAACGCGTGACCGAGGCGCGTGTGCGCGTCGGCGGCGAGCTTCACGGCGAGATCGGCCCCGGCCTCGTCGCGCTCGTCGGAATCGCGCGGGGCGACGACCCCGCCGCCGTGCGGCGGCTGGCCGCGAAGGTCGCGCGGTTGCGGATCTTCGAGGGAGAGGACGGACGCTTCGACCTCAGCGTGGCGGACACCGGCGGTTCCGTCCTCGCGGTCAGCCAGTTCACGTTGATCGCGGATAGCAGAAGCCAAAGGGGAACTCGGCCCGATTTCTCCGGCGCTGCACCACGAGAGCAGGCCGAACCGCTGTACGAGGAGATCTGTCAGGCGCTCCGCGATCTCGGTGTACCGGTCGAAACCGGCGTGTTCGGCGCGCGCATGTCCGTCGAGCTGGTCAACGAAGGGCCGGTCACGATCATCCTCGACAGCTAGCTGCTCGGCCTTCCTGTCGCCGTGACGTGCACGGCTCGGAAGGACGCGAGTGCGGGCGCTAGTGCAGTCACATCCGACACGGGAAGGTGAAGGGTGAAGGAGGACGCCGAGGCTATGGGGGAGAGGCTGCCAATCAGCCTGACATCTGGCTGTCCTACGCCGGGGGGCGGTGCGTGTCCGGGTTGCCTCGCATACTTCTAGCCATCATGGACCCGGTCACAGAGAGGATCGTGTGCGACGAGTCCACCCGGCTGCTGGCGAGCCAGGACGTGGTACTCACCGGCCTTCGAGGACGGGCGGGCACGCTCCTCGCCGCTGCATCACTTGTTACAGCGTTCCTCGCGCCTCCTGCGCTTGAAGTGCGCGACCCTCAGACGAACGCCGTAGTTCGGGAGTTCCACACGTTGGCATGGATAGCAACAGGTTCCTTCGTCGCAGTCGTCGTGGCGGCATTGATCGTGCTGCTCCCGTACAAGTGGGTGTTCGGGCACAGCTCGCACGAGTTGATGGACAAGTTGCTAGACCCGACGCCGCCCGCTGACGAGGCGACGGTGCTGCGCCACCTCGCCTATTACAACGACGTGAACCACACCGAGAACGGGACGAAGCTCGGGCGGCTGTTCGTGGTATTCGAGCTAGGATGCCTGCTGCTTATCGTCGAAATCGTCTTCTGGCTCGCAGCGCTCGCTAAGTAACAATGCCCGAACCTCCGCCAACGCCAAATACAGGCAAGCCCGACACGCGCAGCCCAATCAGGCCGCGTCGTGCCTAAGCCGCCACCCACGGGGAACACCGGCAAGAAGGTGACCGCCGGAAACCAGAACAAGAACAAGGGCGGCGTGACCGGCAAGAAGAACAATGGGGGAAGCGGCAAGAAGAAGTAGGCCACCGAAGCGATCTTCGACGGGTAGCAGCCAGCTTCGATGTATCCGAGGAATCCCGAGCCCTTTGACGTGATCTTGATGGCCCCGCAGGTGACTGGGGATGGATTGCGAGTCCGTTGCGCAGCTTCGGGTCGTGCTTGGGGCAGTCGCTCCCGCGCGTGAGCGCCCCGCAGTTCCGACATGGCTTGACCGGCATCGTCCTCTACCCGCTTTTGACGCTCGCCGTATATCCCGCGTTCCCCCTGGCGTCCGCGCAAAAACAGGGTTGACCGTCATAGACTTGCGAGGGGTCAACCGACAGCGAAGGGGCGCGGCATGGACGTAAAGGTCGAGGGTCTTGAGGGCTGGGTAGGCAGCGATGGGATTCTGCTGCGCGTGTTCGAACCTGGACCCGGGGCGGCGGTGGGTCGTCTCAAGATCGGCAAGGCAAACGTCAGGTGGTACCCAGGACGGAAGAGCAAGAACTACAAGCAGGTGTCCGTAACGAAACTAATTGAGTGGATTGAATCGCAGTGATCCGGTGAGGGAGCGTGGGTATGAAAAAGACGAAGGTGGACTCGGACGGCAACGTCGTCTGTCCGAATGCGGTGCCAAGAACAGCTTTGTGGTGAAGCGGTCGGGTGAGGCCAAGGTCATGCTAGGTGTGACTGCCGGGGTCGCTGCACTAGCCGCGCCGAAACGACTGCGGTGCATGGGCTGCGGCTCGTATCTCAAGATGAAGGGCTAGAGCCTCGTCGCGCGGGGACTCTTCGGGGCTCGCATGAACGTCGAGCTCGTGAACGCGGGCCCAGTGACGGTCGTCCTCGATTGAGACCGTCGACCCGGAGCCGCTTGCTACACTCCTGACACCACATTTCGAGCGGTTTTCGAGGTGGGCCTGCGGGCCCATTTTTTGTGACAGGAGCGAGATATGACGGACGTGCATACGAAAGAGCGCGAGCTGGCACGCGAGATCTCCCAGCTCGTCGAACGCAGCATCCCGGGCACCGAGGTGCTCGCCGTCGAGCTGCTCGCACCCGACCGCTTCTGCGTGTTCATCGACCATCCGCAAGGCGTCGACCACGCGCTCTGCCAGCGAGTAACGTCGGTCCTCGACCCGTTCCGGCGCACGTATGGCATCGACGTCTCGTCGCCCGGCTCCGAGCGCCCGCTCCGCAAGCCCGAGCACTTCCGCAGCGTCGTCGGCAAGCGCGCCGCCGTCCGCACCTCCCAGGAGATCGGCGGCCGCAAGCGCTTCCGCGGCGAAGTCGTCGAAGCCGACGAGCGCAGCGTGCGGCTCGCCGCCGAGGCGGCCGACGAGCCCATCGAAATCCCGTACGACTCGATCGTCCGGGGCAACCTCATCGCGACCCCGGAAAGCAGGTAAGGACAGATGACGCAAGAGATCATCGAGGCCGTCCGCGAGATCGAGCGCGAGAAGGGCATCGAGAGCGGCACTCTCGTCAACGCGCTCGAGGACGCGCTCCTCGCCGCGTACAAGAAGATCCCCGAAGCCTCCCGTCACGCGACGGTCGAGCTCGACGACGAGGGCGATTTCCGCGTCTTCTCGATCGAGCTCCCGGCCGACGTGGAGGAGCGCCTGATCGAAGAGGCGCGCGAGCGCAAGCTCGACGAGCTGGAGGCGCTCGAGGTCGAGACCGGCGAGCGCTCGCACACGCTCATCTCCGACGACGAGCTCGACATCGACTGGTCGGACATCCCCGACAGCGACGTGAAGCGCGAGGACGTGACGCCGGAGAACTTCGGCCGCATCGCCGCGCAGACCGCGAAGCAGGTCATCCTGCAGCGCATCCGCGAGGCGGAGCGCGCCATGATGTACGACGAGTACATCGACCGCCAGGGCGAGGTCGTGACCGGAATCGTCCAGCAGGCGGGCGACCGCAACAACGTCCTCGTCGATCTCGGCAAGGTCGAGGCGCTGCTGCCGCGCTCGGAGCAGGTCGACGGTGAGCGCTACGAGCAAGGCTCGCGCATCAAGGCCGTGATCACGGAGGTCCGCTCCGGCACGAAGGGCCCGCAGGTGATCCTCTCGCGGCGCGATCCCGAGCTGATCAAGACGCTGTTCGAGCTCGAGGTTCCCGAGATCGCGGACGGGCTCGTCGAGATCCGCGGCGTCGCCCGCGAGCCCGGCTACCGCTCGAAGATCGCCGTCGAGTCACACGCCCAAGGCGTCGACCCGGTCGGCGCCTGCGTCGGCCCCCGCGGCTCGCGCGTGCGCATGGTCGTCTCCGAGCTGCGCGGCGAGAAGATCGACATCATCCCGTGGAACAACGAGCCGGCGCGCTTCGTCGCCAAGGCGCTTTCGCCCGCACGCGTGCGCGAGGTCTACATCGACGACGACACGCGCGAGGCGACCGTGATCGTCCCCGACGACCAGCTGGCGCTTGCGATCGGCAAGGAGGGCCTGAACGCCCGCCTCGCCGCGCGCCTCTCCGGCTGGAAGGTGGACATCCAGTCCGACACGGAGTTCGCGCAGGCCGAGGCCGACGCGGCCTACGGCGGCGGCGACGACGCAGACTTCACGGGCCGCTGCGCGGCAATCCTCTCGAACGGCAAGCGCTGTCCGAACGGGGCCGTGCCCGGCTCGCGCTTCTGCGGCGTGCCCGGCCACCAGGAGCTCGCCAAGCGTGAGGCTGAGGGCGAGATCCTCCCCGAAGGCGCCGCGATTCCGATCGCCGGTCCCCCCTCTGAGGAGGACGAGGAAGGCGGAGACGAGGTCGCCGAGGCTTCCGACGAGACGACCGCTCCGGCCGAGCAGACCAACGAAAGCGACATTGCGATCGAGGAATCGATCGACGTCGCGCCCATTGCGGACGCCGACGAGCCGGGCCGTGCCGACGAGGTCGCCGCCGAGCTGGTCGCCGAGCCCACCGTCGAGACGTCCGCGGGCCAGCCGGGCGCAGGACCCGAGGAGACCGAGCCGTCCTGACGCATACCCCGACCAGGAGCTGCGCCGGCTGTGGCCGCCGAGCGCCCAAAGGCGAGCTCGTGCGGTTCGTCGCGCGTACGGGCGAGCTGATCCAAGCGGACAAGGCTCCGGGTCGCGGCGTCTACACCTGCCGCCGGCTCCAGTGCTTCGAGCGCGCCCTCACGCGACGGGCGTTTGCGCGCACGCTGAGGCAGACCGTCCGGGTCGAACCGGCACTCGCCGGCCTCTACACTGAAGCTCGCTGATGGCCGACCGTCCGAACAGACCCATGCGCCCGCGCGGCGGCTCCGGAGGCCCCGGCCGCCGGCGCCGCGTCGTGATCGACACCGGTGCAGCGCGCCCGAGACAGGACGCCCGCACGCGCCGCCAGGACGCGGCAGACCGTCAGCCCAAGGAAAAGCGCGAGATCGTCCCGCCGACCGGGCCGGTGACCGTCCCCTCGGGCGTCACCGTTCGCGATCTCTCGCAGGCGCTCGAGGTCAAGATGCCCGAGATCATCAAGATCCTGATGAACCTCGGACAGATGAAGACCGCCACGCAGTCGCTGAGCGACGAGGAGGTCGAGCTGATCGCCACCGAGGTCGGGCGCGAGATCAACATCAAGCACCTGGCCGAGGAGGAGGACGAGGTCGAGGCCTTCGAGGATGCAGACGCGGACCTGGCGCCGCGACCCCCGGTCGTCACGATCATGGGCCACGTCGACCACGGCAAGACGACGCTGCTCGACGCCATCCGCGAATCCGCAGTCGTCGAGACGGAGGCGGGCGGAATCACGCAGCACATCGGCGCGTACCAGGTCGACCACAACGGCCGCCGGATCACGTTCCTCGACACTCCCGGGCACGAGGCGTTCACCGCCATGCGCGCCCGCGGCGCGAAGGTGACGGACATCGCGGTCCTGGTCGTTGCGGCCGACGACGGCGTGATGCCGCAGACGCGCGAATCGATCTCGCACGCGCGCGCCGCGGCCGTGCCGATCGTCGTCGCCGTGAACAAGGTCGACATCCCCGACTCCGACCCCACGCGCGTGCGCACCGAGCTCAGCGAGCTCGAGCTGCAGCCGGAGGAGTGGGGCGGATCGACCCAGTTTTCGGACGTCTCCGCCCGTGAGAAGCGGAACCTCGACGATTTGCTCGAGAAGGTGCTGCTCGTCGCAGACGCCGAGCTCGAGCTCACCGCGAATCCCAACGTCGACGCGTCCGGCCCGATCATCGAGTCGCGGCTCGACGTGGGGCGTGGGCCGGTGGCGACGATGCTCGTCCAGCGCGGCACGCTCCGCGTCGGAGACGTGGTGGTGGCCGCGGACGCGTACGGGAAGGTGCGGGCGCTCTACGACTACCGCGGCGAGAAGCTCGAGGAGGCGGGGCCTGGAGTTCCCGTCGAGATCCTGGGCTTCGACAAGCCTCCGCAGGCGGGCGAGCTCTGCCGCGTCGTCGAGAACGAGCGGCGTGCACGAGACCTCGCTCAGCAGCGCGGCCAGCGACTGCGCACCGAGCAGCTCGCGCAGCGCTCTGCCTCCGGCCCCCGTCTCGAGGACCTGTTCGCGCAGATCTCGGAAGGCGCCGTCCGGGACCTGAACATCGTCCTAAAGGGCGACGTCCAGGGTTCCGTCGAAGCGGTTGCCGGCGAGCTCGCGAAGATCCAGCACCCCGAGGTCGGCGTCAACGTGATCCACACGGGCGTCGGGGGCATCACCGAGGGCGACGTCATGCTCGCCGCGGCCTCGAACGCGATGGTGGTCGGCTTCAACGTCCGCCCCAACGCAGAGGCTCGCTCGCTCGCCGAGCGCGAGGGCGTCGAGATCCGCCCGTACAACATCATCTACAAGCTCACAGAGGAGATCGAGCAGGCCCTCGTCGGCATGCTCTCCGCCGTCACGACCGAGGAGATCGTCGGCGAGGTCGAGGTGCGCGCGCTCTTCCGCGTCTCCCGCCTGGGAACGATCGCCGGCTCGTACGTCACCCGCGGAGTGATCCGCCGCAACTCGCAGGTGCGCATCATTCGCGAGGGAACCGTGCTCCACGAGACCGGGATCGCGCAGCTCCGGCGGTTCAAGGACGACGTGCGCGAGGTGGCCGAGGGATTCGAGTGCGGGATCCTGCTGCAGGGCTTCAACGACCTGCGTGAGGGCGACGTGTTCGAGGTCTTCGAGACGCGCGAGGTCGAGCGGACGAGCCTCGACGAGCCTGCCGGCGCGTCGACCGGCGACAGCGCGTCCTAGCGGCGCAGCTCGTGCCGAGCGGCTTCGTCGGCATCCTGAGCGCAGAGCTGCATTTTCCCGAAGCGGGCTCGCTCAAGGGCAAGCGCAAGTACGTCAAGGCGGCGAAGGCGCAGCTGCAGAACCGCTTCGGTGCGTCTGTCGCAGAGGTTGACCACCACGAGCTGTGGCAGCGGGCGCGCCTGACGGTCGCCTGCGCGGGCCGGGCTGCGCGCGACGTACAGGAATTGCTGGACGGAGCGGAGCGCTACCTCGCCGGGCAGGAGTGGGAGTTGGGCCAGACGCAGCGCGAGCTCATGTCCCTGGACGATTGAGCCAGTCTGCCTCGGCAAGGTGTGGATCAATCGTCACGCTTCCGGCACACATTTCGGGTCCGCGGGCAGGCATCCTGGCCGTACGCTGGCTCAGCACGGCCGGACCCCCTCGGGAGGGTGGGGGGTGTTGGGTGGAAAGGCGGTCGGGCCTCCTAGGCCATGCCCTCGATGATCGCGGCCGTTCCGGCCACGAGGAGAATCGCGCCGACCACGCGTAGCAGGCGCTGCTCGTCGAGCCTCCCGGTCAGGCGCGCGCCGAGCAGCGCGCCCGGAATCGACGCGGCGGCTCCGAGCGCCAGCAGGCCCCAGTCGATCCCGCCGGGCAGGTGGCCGGCAACGCCCGCGACTCCCACGGCGACCCCGACCGCGAGATTCGTACCCACGGCCTTCGCGGGCGGCTCGCCGAAACGGAGCAGAGCGGGCATCCGCAGGGAGCCGAGGATCAGTCCGACGAGCCCTCCGAGGAGTCCGATCAAGCCGCCTGCGATCACCGCGGCGCGCAGGTCGACGCCCTCCGCTCGGACGACCGAGGAGCGACGGGGGCGGAGCAGGTCGACGCCGAACGCGAGCAGCACGAAACCGATCACGACGAGCAGCGCGTTGCCCGGCAGTTCCCCTGCAGCGAGTCCGCCGACGACAGCGCCGGCGACGGAGGGCGGCGTCATCCACGCGACGAGGCGCCAGTGGATGCGTCGGGCGCGAATATGCGTCGTTCCCGCGGTGAGCGCCGCGATCGCCGACACGCCGATGTTCGTTCCCGCGCCGGCGGCTGGGCTCGACGCGACCAGCAGAAGGGCCGGCAGGCGGATGTTGCCGAGCACGAGCCCGGCGATTCCGCCGGCGAGGGCGGTCAGAAAGCACCAGACCGCAACGGCCGCGTAGGTGAGGATCGTCGCCACCACATCGGCGAGCATTCCAAAACGCAGCTACGAATATGGCATGTCCGGCCGCATGCGCAGGGTCAACGCCTCGATGCGCGAGGTGCTCTCCGAGGCGATCGGAACCCTCAAGGACCCCCGCATCGGCTTCGTCACGGTGACCGGCGTCGAGACCTCCCCGGATCTTCGTTACGCGAAGGTCTTCGTCAGCGTGCTCGGCTCGGAGCGCAAGCGCGACGCCGCAATCGCGAGCCTGAATGCAGCGCACGGCGTGCTGCAGGCTCGCATCGGCAGCGAGCTCAGGCTGAAGCGGACCCCTCAGCTGGCCTTCGAGTACGATCCGACCGTCGAGCGCGGCGTGCGCATGACGCAACTCATCGATGAGCTCGCCCCAGACGACGACGAGTGATCTTGGCGCGGTCGCCGCGGCGCTCCGCCAGCACGATCGCTTCCTCGTCACGACGCACGAGAACCCGGACGGCGACGCCCTCGGCTCGCTGGTCGCCGCGACGCTGATGCTCGAGGAGCTCGGCAAGAACGCCGTCATGTACCTGTACGGCGACGTCTCGATCCCGACCGAGTACCAGTTCATGGAGCTCGGCCGGCTGACTCGGATGCTTCCCGACGACGCCGCTGAGCGGGTGCTTGTCGCGGTGGACTGCGCCAACGAGGATCGAATCGGCCACGACCTCGGCCTCGTGCGCGATGCACTGCTCACGATCGACATCGACCACCACCACGACAACACGCGCTTCGGCGACGTGAACCTGATCGTCTCGGGGGCCTCTTCGACGGGCGAGGTGCTCCGCGACGTGCTGCAGGAGCTCGGGGTCGACCTGACGCCCGAGATCGCGGAAGCCCTCTACATCGCGCTCGTCACCGATACGGGCCGCTTCCAGTACGCGAACACGACGCCGAAGGCACTCCGGCTTGCGGCGGAGCTCGTGGATGCGGGTGCCGACGTCCATTCGATCTTCCAGCAGGTCTACGAGAGCGTCCAATTCCAGAAGCTGAAGTTGCTCGCGCGCGCGCTCGAGCGGGCCCAGGTGTACGAGGGCGGCCGGATCGTCGTCTCCTATCTCCTGCGCACCGACTTCAGCGAGCTGGGGGCGCCCGACCCGTACTCGGAGGGGATCATCGACTACCTGCGCGCGGTCGAAGGCGCCGACATGGCGGTGCTGATCCGCGAACCGCCTCGGCTCTCCGGGCCCGAGCGGCGGATCAGTCTGCGCGCCTCGACCGACGAGCTCGACGTCTCCGCCATCGCGCGCAAGTCCGGTGGTGGGGGACACCGGCAGGCGGCGGGATTTTCGAGCGAGGCGTCGGTGGACGAGATCACCGACTTCGTCCGGCGGGAGTTTCGCGCGGCCATGACGCCGACCGCGTAGCCGCTCCGCGAAGATACGCGCGTGGTTCCTCGCGCATTGCACCCGACCGGGATCGTGCTCGTCGACAAGCCGGCGGGTCCGTCGTCATTCGCGCTCGTCCGTGACCTGCGCTCCCGAACCGGCGCGCGGACCGGGCACGCCGGAACGCTCGACCCGTTTGCGACTGGATTGTTGCTTCTGTTGTCCGGATCGGCAACTAAACTGGCGCCATGCTTCGTGGGCCTCGACAAGCGTTACGTCACCGATGTCGACCTGACCGGTCGAACGGCGACAGGAGATCCGGAGGGCGAGATCGTCGAACGTCTCGTCCCGCCGAGCGAGACCGAGCTCGCGCAACGTCTCGAGGGCCTCCGAGGTGAGATCGAGCTGCCGATCCCCACGGCTTCGGCCGTGAAGATCGGCGGCGAGCGCGCGTACAAGCTTGCCCGGCGCGGCGTCGCGGTGGAGATGCCGGTCCGGCGCTCGCGCGTCGATGCGCTCGACGTCATCGCGTATACGGGCGACAGCGTGAGACTCGACCTGCGCGTCAGCTCCGGGACGTACGTTCGGGCGATCGCCACAGCACTCGGCGGACACTGCCGAACGCTCCGGCGGCTCGAGATCGGCCCCTTCGACGTCGCGGACGCCGATCCGGACCGGTTCATTCGGCCCGACGACGCGCTCGCAGCGCTAGAGACGGTGTGACGGTCGCGCGGTCGGCGTCTGAGCTCGAACGACGGCCTCGGGCGGTCGCGATCGGGACGTTCGACGGCGTCCATCTCGGTCACCGTCGTGTCCTCGATGCTGCCCTCGCCGCCGGGGCGACGCCGACGGTCGTGACGTTCGATCCGCATCCGCGCACGGTGCTCGGGAACCAGGTGGAGCTGATCGTGCCGCTGCACCGCCGGCTGGAGCTGCTCACGGAGCTCGGGATCGAGGACGTGCTCGTCGTGGAGTTCACGTTGGGGCTGGCCGCGCTCGATCCCGAGGCGTTCGCGGAGAAGACGTTGCAGGCGATCGGCGCCGAGGTCGTTGTGGCCGGTGCGGACTTCCGCTTCGGGCGCGGTCGAGCCGGCGATCTCGACCTCCTGCGCCGGCTTGGGTTCGACGCACGGGCGGTTCCGCTCGTCGAGGGGGTGTCCTCCTCGCAGATTCGCGAGCTGCTCCGCGCGGGCGAGATCGAGCGTGCAGCGCACGAGCTGGGGCGGCCACCCGAGCTGGAGGGCATCGTCGTGTCGGGCGACGCCCGGGGAGGGACGTTGGGGTTTCCGACCGCGAACATCCGCGTCGATCCGCACGCACTCGTCCCCGCCTACGGGATCTACGCCGGGTTCGGCGAGGGCACGCGTGCCGCGGTCTCCGTCGGAACGAACCCGCACTACGGCGGCAAGGAACGGCGGATCGAGGCGTTCCTGCTCGACTTCGACGGCGAGCTCTACGGGCGCCGGCTCGTCGTCGAGCTCTGGAGTCGCCTGCGCGACGAGCGGGCGTTCGCCAGCGAGGCGGAGCTCGTCGAGCAGATCGGCAGGGACGTGGACCAGGCACGTACCGCCGTCCGGCCGGCATAACTGGACGAAACATCGACACCTACGGCGCAAGTTTCCGCAAAATGCGGGGTCTACTCAGGCATGGGAGACAAGTCGGGAGAGGTGGCACCGAATCTGGCAGTTTTGGAAAGCGTCCGGTGCCTCGATTGCGGGGAGATCTACTCGAAGCCGGCGCGCGGCGGGACGGCGGCGGCCAATCCGGGATGTCCGAGCTGCGGCTACGTCGGCTGGCTCTCGGTCACGATTCCGCTCGGAGAAGCTGAGCGCTACCGCTCCGCCTCGGATCGCCGGCGGCACCGCTCGGCGTAACGAGGCTCACTCCGCCGAAGTAGTGGTGGCGCTCCGGCCAGCGCCGAACCGTCCGGCCGCGTGCTTCGAGCTCACGGAGGGCATCCTCGTCGACCCCGGGCTCCGCGTTCACGACCGCCCCGGCGTCGTGAACGCGCGGTCGCTCGACGGCAGTCTGCGGCTCGACTCCCTCGTCCAGCACGCCTGCGACGACGGTTGCGAGCGCAGTTCGCAGCCGCGTCCCGCCGGCAGCTCCCACGGCGAGGACGAGCTCGTCGCCGTCGAGCGCGAGGCTCGGCGCCATCATGCTGTCCATCCTCGCGCCCGACTGCAGCGGGCCACGCACGAGGTCGGCCTCGCCGAGCATGCTGTTCAGGTGCAGGTCGAGGCCCGGGACGAAGTCGCCGGAGCCGAGGCCCAGGCTGGTCGTCAGCACGCAGGCGCTTCCGTCCGCGTCGACCGCGACGAGGTTCGTCGTATCGCCGAGCCCTCCGCCGTCGGAGCCCAGCGCCTCGACCAGTGCGAGGACGCGTTCCCGCGCGCTAAGCCCGCGGAGCTGCGGTAGCCGCGGCAGTGTCTCTGCGACGTCTGCGAGCCCGCCGCGGGTCAGGAACCGCGCCCCCATGTAGGCCGTTCCGGCCGGCTCGTGCCAGCGAGGTTCGTACGCCTCGAGATCCTCCGCTGTGATCGTCCCGCTCCGCTCGCGCAGCAGTCCGAGCAGCGCCTCGGCAAGCGTGCCGGAGTAGATGCTGAGCGCACCCTCGTCGGCCACGATCTGCAGCGCCCGCTCGAGTCCCGGCTGCCGGAGCATCTCGCCGGCCGTGAGCAGCTGCCCGCCGGGGGAATAGATCTCTGCGCCCTCGTTCATCGTCATCACCGGCGCGAGCATCGCCAGGCAGGCCGCGTGTGCCGTCGGAAACAGGACGCCTTCGCGTGCGAGCACGAGTGCCGGCTCGACCAGCTCCGCCCAGGGAAGCCGGCCGAAACGCCGCCAGAGCGCGCCAAGGCCCGCGGGCAGGCCGGGGACGGCACACGAGGCGGGGCCGACGGCGTAGTGCACCAGCTCCTCGCCGAACGGGACTGGGAGGAACTCGAGCTCGGGCTCGCGCCACGTCCCTCCGAGCCCGGGGATGGCGACGAAGCAATCGAGATTCCACGCGCGGCCCGCGTGGGCATCGAAGTAGATCCCGTGCCCGCCGCCGAGGAATCCCGTCATGACGGTCTCCGCGACGCACGACGCCAGCGAGGCCGCGACCGCCGCATCGGCGGCCGACCCGCCGGCCTCGAGCACGGCAATCCCCGCCTCGACCGTTGCCGGGTGCCCCGCTGCAACCCCTGCTGGAAGCATCGTTGCTACCCTACGGGCGACCGCAACCTCGGCCGTGCGCGTTCTTCCTCGCGGCGTGCTGGGATCGCGGAGACGACGATCAGGAGGCCTTTTTGACACTCACCAAGGAAGCGAAGCTCGAGCTCGTGCGCAAACACGGGGCGAGCGAGACCGACACCGGCTCGACCGACGTGCAGGTGGCGATGCTCACCGAGCGGATCAACCAGCTCACCGAGCACCTCCGCACGCACAAGCACGACCACCATTCCCGGCGGGGGCTCCTGAAGCTCGTCGGACGGCGACGCCGGTTTTTGAACTATCTGCAACGAACGGATGTCGAGCGCTACCGCAACCTGATCAAGGAGCTCGGCCTCAGGCGGTAAACAAAGGATTCATCCCGGGCCCACCGGTCCGGGCACCAGTAGGAGGGTGGAAGTTTGAGTGAGCTCCTGGCCCCCAGGGGAGTTGGGAGCTCATTCAAACCTCCACCTTCCACGAAGCAACGTGGAGGAACATATGGCGATTGCCACAGACCGCTTCTCGACCGTCTCGGTGACGGTCGGCGAAAGCGAGATCACATTCGAGACCGGGAAGCTCGCGAAGCAGGCCGACGGTGCCGTGCTCGTGCGCTCCGGCGACACGATGGTCCTGGCGACGGCGCAGGGGCGCACGGAGGCGCGCGAAGGCGCGGACTTCTTCCCGCTCACCGTCGACGTCGAGGAGCGCATGTACGCGGCCGGGAAGATTCCCGGCGGCTTCTTCAAGCGCGAGGGCCGACCGACCGAGCGCGCGATCCTGACCGCGCGCATGATCGACCGCCCGATCCGGCCGCTTTGGCCGAAGGGCTTCCGCAACGAGGTGCAGTGCATCGGCACGGTGCTCTCGGCGGACATGGTCGTCCCGCACGACATCCTGTGCATCAACGGCGTGTCGGCGGCGCTGACCATCTCGTCGCTGCCGTTCTTCGGGCCGATCGGCGCGGTGCGGGTAGGCCTGATCGACGGCGAGCTGTCGATCAACCCGACGCTTCAGGAGATCGAAGACGAGTCGACGATGGACCTGATCGTCGTCGGCACGAGCGAAGGCTTGACGATGGTCGAGGCGGGTGCCAGCGAGGTGCCCGAGGAGACGCTGCTCGAGGCGCTCGCACTCGCGCATGAGGAGATCAAGAAGCTCTGCCAGGCGCAGGAGGATCTGCGCGAGCAGGCCGGCAAGCCGAAGTGGCTCGACCCGTCGGTGACGGAAGAGCTCGAATCGCAGCACGGGCAGACGATCCGCGACCGGATCTCCTCGGAGGGCCTCCGGGCCGCCGAGACGCTCGTCGACGAGCTGCTCCCCGAGCTCTCGATGGACTCAACCGAGGACGACGTGACCCGGCAGCTGCAGATGAAGCAGAGCCTCGCCGCGATCCTCGACACGGCCCGCATGCAGGCCGTGCTCGAACCGGTGCGCGAGCAGTTCGAGTCCGACCTACGCGCCCTGACGGACGCCGAACAGGATTCGAAGGAGCTGAAGTCCGCGAAGCGGCATCTGCTCTTCGACCGGATCATCGACAGCGTCGAGCTGCCGTTCCCGGTCGGCCAGGTCGCCGAGGGCGAAGGCGCTCCCGTGAAGGACTCGCTGACGAAGAGCTATGTCAAGAAGTCGGCCGAGGCTATCTACAAGGAGCTCGTCCGGCGGAAGATCGCAGTCGACAAGCACCGTCCCGACGGCCGTGGGCCGGAGGAGATCCGTCCGATCACGTGTGAGGTCGGGGTCGCTGCACGTACGCACGGCTCGGGCCTCTTCACCAGGGGCCAGACGCAGATCCTGTCGCTCCTGACGCTCGGAACGGCGAAAGAAGGCCAGCGGATCGACGACCTCTCGCTCGAGACCGACCGCCGGTACATGCACCACTACAACTTCCCGCCCTACTCGGTGGGAGAGACCGGCTTCATGCGCGGGCCGAAGCGGCGCGACATCGGCCACGGTGCCCTCGCACAGCGGGCGCTCGAGGCGATGATCCCGCCCGCCGAGGACTTCCCGTACACGATTCGAATCGTCTCCGAGACGCTCGAGTCGAACGGCTCGTCGTCGATGGGCTCGGTCTGCGGCTCCACGCTCGCGCTGATGGACGCCGGCGTTCCGATCAAGTCGCCGGTCTCCGGGATCGCGATGGGCCTCGTCAAGGAGGGCGACGACTACGTCATCCTCACCGACATCCAGGGCGCCGAGGATCACCTCGGTGACATGGACTTCAAGGTGGCCGGCACGCGCGAAGGCATCACTGCGCTGCAGATGGACATCAAGATCACCGGCGTCACGCAGGAGATCATGAGCGGCGCGCTCGAGCAGGCGAAGCAGGCGCGCAACACGATCCTCGACAAGATGCTCGAGGCGATCCCCGAGCCGCGGACTGAGCTCTCCGAGCGCGCGCCGCGGATCTCGACGGTGAAGATCGACCAGGAGAAGATCGGGATGGTGATCGGCAAGGGCGGCGAGACGATCCGCTCGCTCGAGGCCGACTACGACGTCCAGATCGACATCGAAGAGGACGGCACGATCCTCATCTACGCCACCGACGGCCTCAAGGCTGAGGAGGCGATCAACGCGATCAAGGGCCTGACCAAGGAGCCCGAGGTCGGCGACGAGTACACCGGCAAGGTCGTCAAGACGACCCAGTTCGGAGCGTTCGTCGAGCTCAAGAAGGGCACCGACGGTCTCCTCCACGTCTCGAACGTGGGCCCGGGCCGGGTTGCCCACATCGAGGACGTGATGACGCGCGGCGACGTGGTCGACGTGGTCGTCCAGGAGGTCGACAAGGCCCGCGGACGCATCGGCCTCAAGCTCGTGAACAAGCACGAGAACGGCAACATGGTCAGCCCCGAGGAGCTGATCGAGCGGGCCAAGGACGCACCGCCGCGCCCGCCCGAGGAGGACCGGCCGCGCCGGGACGGCGATCGCGGACGCGGCGGCGGCCGTGACCGGGGACGCCGCTAGCGAGACCAACGACTCGAGTCGGGGCGCCGCAGAGGCGCCCCGACTCGTTGGTCTTTCCACCGCGCCGCTCGCCGTGGCGCCGATCCGCTTCGCGGTCGGTTTGCTCGGGATCGCCGGCGCGGCACTGCGGGGGCTTTCGTGGAACGTCGCGTCCGCCGAGTTCATCTTCGGGACGGCCGTGTTCTCGTTCGCGGCACTTGCGGATCCGCGGCGGCAGTTCTTCCGCCTGAAGGACGACGCGGAGCCCGTGCCGGCCGAGGCGACGTTCGAGCGGCTTGGGCGTGTGGCCCTCCTCGCCATGTTTCCGAGCACCGTGGGCCTCGCGATCCTGACCGCGGTCTCGCTCGCCTTCAACGCCGCGCTTGCAGCGGTGCTCGCAGGCGGCGCGGCCGGGCTGGGCATCGCCGGCGGGTTCGCCGGAGGCCGGATAGCGATGCGAGAGCGGGCGAGCGGCGTCCGCCTGTACGTGGAGCGAGGCGGACGGCAGCGGCTCTTCGCCCGCGAAGCAGCCGAGCGAGCCAGCCCCACGCGGCGCCAGTACTAGTCACACGCGTCTAACCCGGGAAACCCACCTCCCTCCCCGTTGGCTCGACCATAACGCCGAAAACCGCACGCGTGGGTGACGATTCGTCCACAGCCGTCAGGCACAGGCGGCGGCGACCAGGCGCGGCGACGCGCGGCCGGTCGCTAGTCGGCGAGCGCGAGATCGATGTCGCGCGCGACCAGGCTGGAATAGCGGCCGCCCAGGTCGACGAGCTCCTCGTGCGTCCCGCGCTCGACAATACGCCCACCGTCGAGCACCACGATCTGGTCGGCGTCGCGCACGGTGGAGAGACGGTGGGCGATCGCGATCGTCGTCCTGCCCTCGCTCAGCCGGTCGAGCTCCTCCTGCACCGCGCGCTCGGTCCGCGTGTCCAGCGAGCTGGTCGCCTCGTCCAGAACGAGCACGGGCGGATTCCTGAGGATGGTGCGCGCGATCGCGATCCGTTGCTTCTCGCCGCCCGAGAACCGATAGCCGCGCTCGCCGACCTTCGTGTCGTACCCATCCTCGAGCCCGGCCACCAGCTCGTGGATCCGCGCAGCCCGCGCCGCGGCCTCGATCTCGTCGTCGGTGGCGTCGGGGCGTGCGAAGCGGAGGTTCTCGCGAATCGACGCATGGAAGAGGTAGGTCTCTTGCGAGACGACGCCGACCGTGCGGGCAAGCGACTCGAAGGTTGCGTCGCGAACGTCGATTCCGTCGAGGAAAACACGGCCGCGGTCGACGTCGTAGAGACGTGCCACGAGGTAGCCGAGCGTCGTCTTCCCCGAGCCGGTCTCGCCCACGATCGCCGTCCGCGTCCCGGCGGGCACGTCGATCGAAACGTCGCGCAGCGTCCACGGCCCGTCGGGCGAATAGCGAAACCACACGCCGTCGAACGTCACGTCGCCGCGGCAGCGCGGCAGCGGACGTGCCTCGGGCCGTTCCGAGATCTCCACCGGCAGGTCGAGGTACTCGAACACGCGGTCGAACAGCGCGAGCGACGTCTGGACGTCGATGCCGACCGATAGCAACTGGGTGATCGGGAAGAAGAGCCGCGTCTGCAGGGTCGTGAACGCGACGAGCGTCCCGATCGAGATCGCGCCGCTGCCGCTCGCGATCGCCATCCCGCCGAACCAGTAGACCGCTGCGGGCATCACGGAGAACGTCGTCTGGATCGACGCCATCACCCAGCGGCCCGCCATCTGCCGCCGAACCTCGAGGTCGGCGAGGCCGAGCGACTCGCCCTCGAACCGGTCGGCGAGCTCCCCTGACCGGCCCATCGTCTTTCCGAGCAGCATGCCCGACACGGAGAGCGACTCCTCGACCAGGGTGGACATGTCCGCAAGCGTCCCCTGTCGTTGCGTCGTGATCTTGCGGCGCTGTGCGCCGACGCGGCGCGTCAGGAAGACGAAGACCGGCAGGAGTGCCAGCGCGAACGCGGCTAGCCGCCAGTCGAGCAGGAACATGGCGACGATGGTCGTGATCACAGTCGTCACGCTCGAGACGATCGACGTCGCCGTTGAGGTGACGACGTTCTGGACGCCGCCGATGTCGTTCGCGATCCGCGACTGCACCTCGCCCGTGCGGGTCCGCGTGAAGAAAGCGAGCGACAGGCGCTGGAGGTGGCGGTAGACGGCGGCCCGGAGGTCGTGCATGACCCGCTGTCCCACGACGTTGGAGAGCCACGTCTGCAGGACGCCGAGCACGCCGGTGACGATCGCGATCGCGATCATCCCGCCGACGAGCAGGTTCAAGAGGCGTGTGTCCCGGTGCGGGATCGCATCGTCCAGCAGCGCGCGCAACAGGAACGGCGTAACCATGCCGAGCGTCGCCGAGGCAGCGATCAGAAGCAAGACGAAGCCGAGGCGGACGCTGTAGGGACCGAACAGTCCGGCCACGCGGCGCAGGTTGGCGCGGCGAACGGCCGGATCAGCCGGGCGTTCCGGGGGCTCCTGGGGCTCGAACATGCGACCTCGTGGCATTCGAGTCACGGTACCCGGCGGCGACCGCTCTCCGCGAGCGCCCGGGGCGGTCTTAGACGATCACGACGGGCGTGCCGATGCGGACGTGCTCGAACAGCCATTCCGCCTGCGGAATCTGCATCCGGATGCAACCGTGCGAAGCCGAGTAGCCGATCGAGGCCGCGTCCGGCGTGCCGTGGATGCCGACGCCGGCGGCCGACGTCCCCATCCAGCGCGTTCCGAGCGGGTTGCCCGGCCCGGGGGGGATTGGCTGGAGGCCCTTTGCCCAGTCGGAGGTCGGCGGACGCCACCAGGGATTGCGCTGCATGTCGACGATCGAGAACTGTCCGGCCGGCGTCGGGTACTGGGCCCTGCCGGTCGCGACGCCGAAGCTCTGAACGAGAGTCGCCCCCTCGTAGAAGAAGAGCCGGTTCGCATGACGCGAGATCACGATCACCGGGCCGATCGTCGCCGGGGTGACCTGCGGCGCCACGGGCTTCGTGGCCAGCAGGACCGGCGGACGGACGCCGTAGCGAAGGGCGTTCTCGATTCCGGCGGTCATGGTCGCGCGGTCGACGCGCAGACCGGGCTTGGCCGGTGTGATCGAGGGGCGCAGATCGCCGGTGACCCCGTGCACCTCCGAGTTGACCGGCGCACGCGCGAAGCGGCGGTCGAGGTACCGGACGTAGCTCTGCACCTGCGTCCGCGAGGACGACACGCCGAGCGAGAGCTGCGTGCCGGGCCGGGCCTGAAGCGCGCGCGAGATCGCGTCCTCCACGTCGCCGGACGCGCTGAACCGCGAGGGACGCGCCGTCCAGTGCTGGCCCCGGAAGACGAAGCGCAGCGACCGGCCGAAGGCCGCGCGGAGCCGTGTGCGCGCGGGCTCGGACGTGAGGCCGCCGATCCCGACGCCGTCGACCGTCACCCCGCGGGGGATGGGCACCGCCGGATGTTCGGCGGAGGGCGCCGCGGCAAACACCGCGATGGCGGCGACCGGGATGATGATCAGCAGGCGGCGCATTCTGAAAGGGGCCAAAGTATGCCCATTTCCAGCGGGAATTGCGAGGTCCCCGACCCGGGTACGATCAGCCGGTGCAGAAGTACGTCCTCTCGGAGCTCGATTCGGGCGAGCGCGTCGTCTCCGAGCGTGTGCCGAGCGTCCGCTCGATCGCGCTCGGCTTCTGGATCGGCGCCGGCTCCCGCGACGAGCGCGACGACCGCGCCGGTGTCTCGCACTTCATCGAGCACCTCCTCTTCAAGGGCTCGCGCGCGTACACCGCGCAGCAGATCGCGGAGATCTTCGACGGGCTCGGCGGCGAGCTGAACGCGGCCACCTCGCGCGAGCACACGGTCGTGTACGCGCGCGTCCCGGACGCCCACCTCGAGACCGCCGTCGACGTGATGGCCGACATGGTCTTCTGCCCGGCCCTCGCCGAGCTCGACGCCGAGCGCGAGGTGGTACTCGAGGAGATCGCCATGTACGAGGACACGCCCCAGGAGCTCGTCCACGATCTCTTCTCCGAGGCGGTCTTCGGATCGCACCCGCTCGGACGGCCCGTGATCGGCACCCGCGAGGTGATCTCGGGGATCAGCCGCCGCGCGATCGCCGGATTCCATCGCTCGACCTACAACGGTGGCAACATCGTCATCGCGGCGGCGGGCAACCTCCAGCACGACCGGCTGCTGCGACTCGTCGACCGGGCGCGCAGCCAGAAGTCCGTGACCGAGGCGAGGATGCGGCCGAGACAGCCGCTCGTGCGAGTTCCGGCGCCCGGCCTTCGCTTCGCCCGCAAGGACACCGAGCAGTACCACGTCTGCGTCGGCGCTCCGGGCATCTCGCGCTCCGACCGCAGGCGGTTCGCCGCGTCGATCCTGGACGCCATTCTCGGCGGCTCCGCGTCCTCGCGGCTTTTCCAGGAGATCCGCGAGAAGCGGGGGATGGCATATTCGGTCTACTCGTTCGCGTCGCAGTACACCGACACGGGCCTCCTCGGCGTCTACGTGGGCACGCGCGAGGAGAACCTCGGGCCGTGCCTCGAGATCGTCGGCGCCGAGATCGCGGACATCGCGAGTGGGAACCTGCGCGACCGCGAGCTGGACCGCGCCAAGGAGAACCTCAAGGGCCGGATCATGCTCTCGATGGAGTCGACGTCGAACCGGATGACGCGGCTCGGGAAGTCACTCGTCTCCGAATCCGAGCTGCTGTCCTTCGAGCGGATCATCGCCGAGATCGAGGCGGTCGAGCCCGAGGCCGTCGCCGAGCTCGCGGCCTTGCTGCTCGCGCCCGAGAAGCTGTCGGTCTCCGGAATCGGCCCTAGCGCGGCGCGCTTCCGCAAGGCGGTGCGGCGCGTCAATCCCGGGTTGCTCGCGGCCGCGGCGTGAAAGTCGCGCTTCTGGGGCATCGCGGCAAGGTCGGTGCGGCACTCGAGCCCGCGCTCGTGGCGGCCGGGCACGAGGTGCGAGGAATCGGCGCCGGCGACGCGATCGACGTGGCGGGGCTGGACGCGGCAATTGAGTTCACGACGCCGGAGGCGGGGGAGGCCAACGTCCGCGCCTGCCTCGAGCAGGACGTGCCCTGCGTGGTCGGAACGAGCGGCCTCCCGCTCGAGGCGCTCGGCGAGGAGGCGCGCGAACGAGGCCTCGTCGTGTTCCACGCGCCGAACTTCGCGGTCGGAGCAGTCCTCATGATGCGGCTCGCCGAGGAGGCGGCCCAGTACTTCCCCGACGCGGAGATCGTCGAGTTCCACAACGCGGCCAAGCGCGACGCGCCCTCGGGCACCGCCAAGGCGACGGCCGCGCGCATCGGAGGCGACGTCCCGATCCACTCCGTGCGCCTGCCGGGCCTCGTCGCGCACCAGGAAGTCCTGCTCGGCGGGACGGGCGAGATGCTGACCATCCGCCACGACACGTATTCGCGCGACGCATTCGCGCCGGGCGTGCTGCTCGCGCTGGAGCGACTGCATACGCTGCCGCCGGGCCTGACCGTCGGGCTCGAGGCTCTGCTGGACTCCGCTCCCTCGGACGAGGGAAACTAGCCGCGTCGCGGTACCCGCCGGGTGCGGGGCCGCGTTTTCCCACTATGCGACGGCTGCCGGTCTTCCTTGCGCTCGTCGCCGCGTCTGTCGCGGCGGGCGCCGCTCGGGCCGACGCACCCGCAGTCCCGCCGCGTGCGGTCGCAGTCGTCGCCGGCGAGAACGTGACGCAGGCGCGGCTCGACGAGCTGCTCGCGAGCGCGCAACGCAGCTACGGCGTGCGCTTTCCCGCGCGGGGCACGCTCCGCTACCGGCGGATCCAGGACGAGGCGCTGCGGTTCCTGGTCGACTGGGCGGAGATCCGGCAGCAGGCGGGCGCGCTCGGCGTCGAGGTGACGCCGGGCGAGGTGTCCGCTCGCGTGATCGAGATCAAGCAGTTGTACTTCGGAGGCTCGGAGCGGCTCTACCGCCGGGAGCTCGCACGGCAGGGCCTCACCGCCGGTCAGGCGCGCGCCAACGTCCGCCGGCAGCTCCTCGGCGAGCGGATCTGCGCCGCGGTGGTGGGCGACGCCGCCAGCCCGGCCGGTGCCGCAGCGTCGTGGGCGGACTGGCTCGACGGGCTCCATGCGCGCTATGCACCGCTGGTCGCGTACGCGCCGGGTTTCGAGCCGCGCTAGGCAGGCTTCGCCGGCGCGGAGGAGTACTATCGAACGGTGCTCGGCGAGGTCCTGACCGCGATCGTGACGCCGTTCGACCCGGACGGCGCGGTCGACTACGAGGCCTTCCGCGCGCTGCTGCGGCACCTCGTGGAGAACGGCAGCGACGGCTTCGTCGTGGCCGGGACGACGGGCGAGGCGCCGACCCTTTCGGACGACGAGCGGATCGAGCTGTTCCGGGTCGCCGTGGACGAGGTCGGCGACCGCGCGACCGTGGTCGCGGGCGTCGGGACATACTCGACCGCGCACTCCGTCCACCTGACCGAGGCCGCCAGCGAGACGGGCGTGGACGGCCTCCTCGTCGTGACCCCGTACTACAACAAGCCGCCGCCGCGCGGCATCGTCGAGCACTTCAAGGCGATCGCAGCGGCGAGCGACCTGCCGATCGTCGTCTACAACATCCCGGCGCGCGTGGCGCTGAACCTGGAGACTGAGACGATCGCCCAGCTCGCGCAGATCCCCACGGTGCGGGCGGTCAAGCAGGCGAACTCGGACCTCGAGCAGGCGGAGCGGATCGTCGCGCTCGAGCTCGACCTGTACGCCGGAGACGACGACCTGGTCCTCCCGTTCGTCCGCCTCGGCGGCGTCGGCGGCGTCTGCGTGCACACGCACGTCGTCGGCCCGCAGGTCAAGGAGATGATCCGCCGCTTCCGCGAGGGCGACGCGGACGGCGCCCGCGAGCTGGAGGCCGAGACCCAGCCGGCGCTCGACATCCTCAAGGTCGTGGGGAACCCGATCGCGATCAAGGCGGCGTTGAACCTCCTCGGACACGAGGTCGGCGGCTCGCGGCTGCCGCTCGTCTCGGCGAACGAGGCCGAGCGGACGCAGATCCGCCTCTGCCTCGAGCGCCTCGGGTTGCTGGCGACCGCAACCGCGTAGGCCCGACTAGACTCGGCGCGTGCCAGGCACCTGCAGGATCATTCCGCTCGGCGGGCTCGGAGAGGTCGGCAAGAACATGACCGTCTACGAGGCGAACGGCAAGATCGTCGTCGTCGACGCGGGCCTCGCGTTTCCACGCGACGAGCACCTCGGGGTCGATCTCGTCCTCCCTGACATGAGCTACCTGCGCGACCGCGCAGACGACGTGCTCGCCGTCATCCTCACGCACGGCCACGAGGACCACGTCGGTGCGCTCCCGTACCTGCTGCGGGAGGTCCCCGTTCCGGAGATCTGGGCTACGCGGCTGACGATGGGGCTGATCAAGTCGAAGCTCGACGAGCACGGCCTGCTCCGCGTCGCCGAGCTGAAAGAAGCCGATCCGTACGCGCCTGCGGTCGACATCGGCCCGTTCCGGGTCGAATTCGTGCGCATGGCGCATTCGATCCCCGACGCCGTAGCGGTCGTGCTGGAGACGCCCGGCGGCCGGATCGTTCACACCGGCGACTACAAGCTCGACCACACGCCCGTCGACGGGCAGAAGACGGACGTCGGCAAGCTCGCGGAGCTCGGAAACCGCGGCGTCGACCTGATGCTGGGCGACTCGACGAACGCCGAGCGACCCGGGATGACGCAGTCCGAGCGCGTCGTCGGCGAGGCCTTCCGCCAGATCATCCCGCAGCGCAAGGGCCGGATCCTCATCTCCTCGTTCGCATCGAACATCCACCGCGTCCAGCAGGCCGTCGACGTCGCGATCCAGTGCAACCGGAAGGTCTGCGTGATCGGGCGCTCGATGCGCAAGAACGTCGGCATCGCGCGGAACCTGGGCTACATGCAGGTGCCGGACAGCGTGCTCATCCGGCCGCCCGAGCTCGACGACCTGCGCCCCGACCAGCAGATGATCGTCTGCACCGGCAGCCAGGGCGAGCCGCTCTCGGCGCTGACGCGGATCGCCTATCACGATCATCCCGCCGTCTCCGTCGAGCGCGGCGACACGGTGATCATCTCGGCTAAGCCCGTGCCCGGAAACGAGCTGCGCGTCCACGACGCGATCAACCGGCTCGCGAAGGCCGGCGCGGAGGTGCTGCACCAGGAGATCGCGCCCGTCCACGTGTCGGGCCACGGCTGCTCGGAGGAGATGCGCACGGTCATCGCTCTGCTGCGGCCGCGTGCGGTCATGCCGGTGCACGGCGAGTTCCGGATGCTGGCCGCTCAGGCGCAGCTCGCGCGCGAGGCGGGCGTGCCCGCGGACGGGATCGTCCTGGCCGAGAACGGGTCGGTCGTCGAGCTGAGCGAGTCGGGCGCGCGCATCGTCGACACCATCGAAGCAGGCATGACCTTCGTGGACGGGCTCGGAGTGGGGGACGTCAAGGACGTCGCGCTGCGCGACCGGCGGCGGCTCTCGGAGGACGGCGTGCTGATAGTGGTCGCGACGCTCGGCGGCTCGAACGGAGCGTCGGCGACAGCGCCGCCCGAGCTGATCGCCCGCGGGTTCGCCGGCTCGGAGGAGCTGCTCGCCGAGACCCGCGAAGAGGCGACGCGCGTGCTCGACGAGCTGCTCGCACAGGACGTGACCGAGATCAAGCTGCTGCAGGAGCACCTGCACGACGCGATCGGGCAGCTCGTCTACGACCGCATGCGCCGCCGGCCGATGATCCTCCCCGTAGTGGTCGAGGTATGACACGGCTCCGTTACGAGCCGACCTGGGCCGACGTGCTCGAGGAGCACGCGGCCGAGGAGGGCAGTGCGCGACGGCTGGTCGCGCAGCTTGGCGCCTGCGAGGCGTCGGCACTGGCGTTCTGCCGCTTGCTCGAGCGCTGGGCGCGCGGCGACGCGGCACCGGCAACGCCGGGTGGGCGCGAGGCGGCGTTGCGGCATGCCGCCGATCGCGCCGAGACGGCTCTGGCCGGGCTGGAGGAGCCGCTCGATCGCTATCTGCTCGAGCTCGAGCCCGAGCGCGTGGAGGGACGCTCCTGGTACGGCGGCCCCGGCGCGGCGGAGCTGCTCGAATGGGAGCCGATCCTCCGGCGCGCCGGTGTGCGCGCGAACCCGATCCGCGTCGCGCAGACGTATCTCGAGCTCGCCGTGCTGATTCGCGCTCTCGAAGGACTCACCACCGCAGTTCGAATGGAGGCGGCTCCGGACCGGTCGTCCCTGTGGGCCGGCCTGTTCGATCTGCGCGACAACCTGCTCGGACTCACGCTCGACGATCTGCGCGCGCTTGCCGCCTGAAATCACCGTCGTCGGGTCGATCAACGTGGACCTGGTCGCTCGAGTAGAGCGATTGCCGCAGCCGGGGGAAACGGTGGGCGGTGCCGAGTTCCAGCGCATTCCGGGCGGAAAAGGCACAAACCAAGCGGTCGCAGCCGCGCGCCTCGGCGCCGACGTGCGCTTCGTCGGCCGCGTCGGTACGGACACGTTCGCCCTGGACGCGCTAGCGGCCGAAGGCGTGGACGTGACGTCGGTCACCCGCGACGAGGGGGAGAGCGGCGTCGCGCTGATCTTCGTCGACGCGCAGGGCGAGAACGTGATCGTCGTCGCGCCGGGCGCGAACGCGCGGCTCGAGCCGCACCCCGCGTCAGGCGCCGTCCTCTGCCAGCTCGAGGTTTCCGACGACGCGGTGCTCGCAGCCGCGCGCGACGCCTCGTTCTTCTGCCTCAACGCCGCCCCTGCGCGTCCGATCGACCTCGAGCCCGACCTGCTCGTCGTCAACCGCTACGAGCACGAGACCGTCTCGCGCGGGAAGCTCGTCGCCCTCACGCTCGGCGCGGAGGGAGCAATGCTGCTCGAGAACGGCCGGGAGATCGCGCGCGCGGAGCCGCCGAGGGTCGATGCCGTCGACGGGACTGCCGCGGGGGATGCGTTCACCGCCTGCCTCCTCGTCTCCCATCTCGAGGGCCGGGAGTGGGACGAGGCGCTTACGCGAGCGTGCGCGGCGGGTGCGATCGCAGCCTCTCGCTTCGGCGCTCAGCCCTCGCTGCCGACGGCGGAGGAGGTGGATCGGATCCTTGTCGGAGCCTGAGCCCATCATCCTGGACTGCGATCCGGGCCACGACGACGCGATCGCGCTGCTGCTCGCGGTTGCCTCGCCCGAGGTCGAGTTGGTCGGCGTCACGACCGTCTCCGGGAACCAGACGCTCGACAAGACGACCGCGAACGCGCTGCGCGTGCTCGAGTTCGTCGACCGCAGCGACGTCCCGGTCGCAGCCGGCGCCGACCGCCCGCTCGTCCGCGAGCAGCACGTCGCCGCGCACGTGCACGGCGAGAGCGGGCTCGACGGACCCGATCTCCCGGCGGCCCAGGGCACGCCGATCGACCGGCACGCGATCGATTTCATCGCCGACGAGATCCGCGCGCGCGACGGCCAGCTCACGCTCGTCCCCACGGGGCCGCTCACGAACGTCGCACTGCTCCTGGCCATCCACCCGGATGCGCGCCCGCGCCGGATCGTCCTCATGGGCGGAGCGATCGGCGAGGGGAACGTCACGCCGGCGGCCGAGTTCAACATCTGGGCAGATCCGGAAGCTGCGCGACGCGTCTTCGAGAGCGGCCTGGACGTGACGATGATCGGCCTCGACGTCACCCACCAGGCGGTGATCCGCCCGGAGCACTCGGAGCGGCTGCGCAGCTTGGGCCGCGTCGGCGCGATGGTCGCGGAGCTCGTGGACTTCTACGGCAGGTTCCACGGGCGCAGCTACCCGGAGCTCGGCGGCTCGCCGATGCACGACCCCGTCGCGCTCGCGCACGTCACGACACCGGGCCTCGTCGAGGTGGGCGAGTTCGCAGTGACGGTCGATTGCTCGTGGGAACTCGGCCGCGGGCGGACGAACGTCGACCGGCGCGGGCGGGGCGGCCTGCCGCCGAACGCGAAGGTCGGAGTGGCAATCGACGGCGACGCGTTCGTCGAGCACCTGCTGGAGCGGCTCGCGACGCTTTGAGATTCGCGCCGGCCGTGCCACTATGCGGGCGTGGACGCGAGCATCGCCTGGGCGGAAGCCGACGACGAGGCGGACAACGACGCGCCGGACGAAGCCGAGGCCGCCGACGCAGACGTGGAGGACATCGCAGCGCGCAGGTTGAGGCGCTGGCTCCGCGGAATGTTCGGCGGCGCGCCCGACGAGCCGAAGGGGTAGCGCCCAGCGCGTCGAAGGACGCGCGACGTGGCCAAGCGACGGAAGAAGCGCACCCTCAAGCCCCGCACGCCCTCGCGCGTCAAGAAGCGCACCCGCAAGCAGAAAGGGCGGCACCATCCTGAGCTGATCGGGCTCGGGCTCGTAGCGCTCGGCTTCTTCCTGGCGACGCTGCTCTATCTCGGCTTCGACGGTGGGGTCGTCGGCGGCGGGATCGCGGACGGCGTGCGCTGGCTCGTCGGCTCAGGCGCCTACGTGGCGCCGGTCGTCCTGCTCGTGCTCGGGGCGCTCATGGTCGCCCGCAGCTCGCTCGTCGACCTCGGACCGTTTCGCACCGGGCTAGCCCTGCTCGTGCTCGGCCTGATGCTCGCGCTCGGCTCGGGTCACGGCGGGATCGTCGGCCGGGGACTCGGCGGCCTGGTCGCGATCCTGCTCGGCACGACCGGCACGACGATCCTCGGCGGGACCCTCGTCCTCGTCGGCGCGCTGTTGCTCTCAGGCGCCTCCGCCGGGGCGATCCTGCGCCGGTCCGGGCATGCGGTACGGCACGCAGGCTCGCGGGCACGCCGCTCGCTCGAGCGCGCTCAAGCCCCGGAGGACGCAATGCCGCCGCCGGTGCTCGGCTCGAAGCCGGTCGCGCCTCCGGTCGACGCCGTGCACGACTACCCCGACGTGGTCGCGGAGAACGCACCGCCGCCGCTGCTCATCCCGCTCGAGGACGAGGATCAGCCGTCGCTCTTCGACGTGCGGCCGACGGGCGACGAGGCGGAGTACCGCCTTCCCGACCGCGGCATCCTGCGCGTCTCGGCGCCGGGAAGCGCCACGGCGAGCGAGGGCGGCGCGCACGTCGGCCAGTCGCTCGTCGAGACGCTGGCGCACTTCGGCGTCGAGGCGTCGATCTGCGGCCAGATCTCGGGCCCGAGGGTCACGCGCTACGAGCTGCAGCTCGCGCCGGGCACGAAGGTCTCGAAGGTCGCGGCCCTCAAGGACGACCTCTCGTACGCGCTCGCCACGACGGAGATCCGGATCCTGGCCCCGATCCCCGGCAAGCAGGCCGTGGGCGTCGAGGTCCCGAACCTGAGCCCGAACCTCGTCACGCTCGGCGACATCTACGACGACCTGCCCGCGACCGCGAGCCCGCTCGCCGTCTGGCTCGGCAAGGACATCTCCGGGAACGCAGTCTGGACCGACCTCGCCCGCATGCCGCACCTCTTGATCGCCGGAACCACCGGCTCGGGCAAGTCAGGCTGCATCAACACGGTGCTCACGTCGATCCTCCTTCGCGCCACGCCGGACGAGGTGCGGCTGATCCTCATCGACCCGAAACGAATCGAGCTCGGCTACTACGAGTCGATTCCGCACCTGCTCACGCCGGTCGTCTCGAGCCCGAAGGCCGCGGCGGCAGTCCTGGCGAACGTCTGCGAGGAGATGGAGCGGCGCTACGAGCGGATGAGCATCGTCCGCGCACGCTCGCTCCCGGAGGCGAACCGCGCACTCCGCGAGCGCGGGGAGGAGCCGCTCCCGTACCTCCTCGTCGTGATCGACGAGCTCGCCGACCTGATGATGATCAGCCCGCAGGCGGTCGAGGACGCGATCATCCGGCTCGCCCAGAAGTCGCGCGCCGTCGGCATCCACTTGCTGCTCGCGACTCAGCGTCCGTCCGTCGACGTGATCACCGGGATGATCAAGGCCAACGTCCCGTCGCGGATCGCGTTCGCCGTCTCGAGCCAAACCGACTCGCGCGTCATCCTCGACCAGTCGGGCGCCGAAAGCCTGCTGGGGCAGGGCGACATGCTCTTCAAGCCGCTCGGCACCTCGCGGCTGCAGCGCCTCCAGGGCGCGTACGTGAGTGAGGAGGAGGTGGCGATGGTCGTGGAGCAGACGCGCCACCAGCGCGAGCAGGACCTCGACGAGTCGCTGCTGGAGCTGCCCGAGGCGTTCGAGGAGGACGCGACGGCCGGACACGACGGCGAGTTCGATCCCGACGAGGATCCGCTGCTCGACAAGGCGATCGAGATCGTCGTCCAGACCCAGACAGCGTCGGTCTCGCTGATCCAGCGTCGGCTCCGCGTCGGCTACACGCGCGCGGGGCGCCTGATCGACATGCTCGAGCGGCGCGGGATCATCTCGGGCTACGAGGGCTCAAAGCCGCGCCGCGTGCTCGTGGACGAGCATCAACTCGAGCGCGCGTGACTTCGGAGACCCGGGTGGAACCTCCCGGTTCCCCCGAACCCCCTCCACTGGTCCGCTCCGCGGACAGGCGGCTCCGCCGCCCAGCTCGAGCGCGTGACCGCCGGCTGAGCCGCGCAGCCTTGGAACACGCCACAACTTCGGCGTAGGATCGGCGTCGAAGCTTGAGCTGAAGTTTTTTCCAAGAGGAGGGATTCGTTTTGAGATGGACCAGATTCGCGCTCGTTGGAGCGCTTACGACGCTGGCGCTGACGGTCGTCGTCGCTAGTGGCTTTGCCCGCAGCGACCAGGCGATCAAGATGGCGCTCGTCACCGACATCGGCGGGCTGAACGACAAGAGCTTCAACCAGGCGGCCAATGCGGGCAGGCTGAAGGTGGAGTCCAAGCTGAAGGTGCCGACGCGCGTCTTCATCACGCAGTCCGCGAATGACAGGACGCCGAACCTGCAGTCGGCGGCCCAGCTGGGCTACAACCTCGTCTTCGCGACCGGCTTCTTCATGGGCGACTCGCTCGACAAGGTCGCGCCGAAGTTCCCGAACACGAAGTTCGCGGGCATCGACGTGTCGGTCTCGAGCATTCCGTCGAAGCCGTCGAACGTGCGCGGCATCCAGTTCAAGGAGCAGGAAGCCGGATACCTGGCGGGCTACGTCGCAGGGCTCACCGTCAAGCAGCAGAAGGGCCCGCAGGTCGTCAGTGCGATCGGCGCGAACACCGTTCCCCCAATCGTCCGCTACATGGGTGGGTACCGGGCCGGGGCGAAGCGTGCGAACCCGAAGGTGACGGTGATCCTCTCCTACGCCAATGATCCGACCTTCTCGGACCAGGCGAAGTGCAAGGAAACCGCGCTCAACCAGATCCAGAAGAAGACGAAGGTGATCTTCGCGGTCGCCGGCGGGTGTGGACTCGGCGCGCTGAACGCCGCGAAGGAGGCCAAGCTCTGGGGAATCGGCGTCGACGTCGACCAGGGCTACCTCGGCAGCTTCATGCTGACGAGCGCCTTGAAGGACGTCGCTGCGGCCGTGTACCTCACGACCAAGGAGTTCAAGGCGAACCCGTCCGGCTTCAAGGGCGGCTTCGACAAGATCTTCAACGTCAAGAACGGCGGCATCGGCTACGGCAAGGTCAGCACGAAGCTGAAGAACCGGGCCGCGATCATCAAGAAGACGAACGCGATCAAGAAGCTGATCGCCTCCGGCAAGATCAAGCCCCCGGCGAAGTAGCCAAGGGCAGCCGGTTTGCGAGGGGCAGGCGTCGAGCCTGCCCCTCGCCTTAGAATCGCCCGGTGGCCGACGTTCCCGTCCTCGAGCTGCGGTCGATCACCAAGCGGTTCCCGGGCGTCGTCGCCAACGACCACATCGACCTGGCCCTCGAGCGCGGCGAGGTGCACGCGCTGCTCGGCGAGAACGGAGCCGGCAAATCGACCTTGATGAACGTCGTCTACGGCCTCTACCGGCCGGACGAGGGGGAGATCCGCATCGACGGGAAGCCGGTCTCGATCGGCTCGGCCCGCGAGGCGATCAAGCAGGGAATCGGCATGGTGCACCAGCACTTCATGCTCATCCCCGTCATGACGGTCGCGGAGAACATCGTGCTGGCGAGCGAGCCCACGCACGCAGGCGTCCTGCTCGACTACGACGACGCGGTGCGCCGGGTGCGCGCGCTCTCGGAGCAGTTCGGCCTGGCGGTCGACCCGGAGGCGCGCGTCCAGGACATCGGGGTGGGACAGGAGCAGCGCGTCGAGATCCTGAAGGCGCTCTACCGCGGCGCGCACATCCTCATCCTCGACGAGCCAACCGCAGTGCTGACCCCGCACGAGGCGCTGGAGCTGTTCGAGATCATCCGCGGCCTCAAGGACCAGGGCAAGACGATCGTCTTCATCACGCACAAGCTCAAGGAGGTCCTGGAGATCGCCGACCGCATCACGGTCCTGCGGCGCGGGAAGAAGATCGAGACGGTCGCGCGGGCGGGAGCCGACGAGGCTGGGCTCGCCCGCCTGATGGTCGGCCGCGAGGTCCTGCTGCGTGTGGAGAAGAAGCCGAGCGACCCCGGGGAGCCGCTGCTCGACGTCCGCGACCTGCGCGTCCTCGACAGCCGAGGCCTCGAGGCCGTCCGCGGCGTCTCGTTCCAAGCACGAGAGGGCGAGATCGTCGGGATCGCGGGCGTGGACGGCAACGGCCAGACGGAGTTGATCGACGCGCTTGCGGGCCTGCGGCGCGCCCAGTCCGGCCACGTGCTGATCCGGGGCAACGAGGTGCTCGGCGAGACTCCCAGCGAAGTGCTCGACCGGGGGCTCGGGCACATTCCGGAAGACCGGCAGCGCCGCGGGCTGGTGCTCGAGTTCAGCCTCGCCGAGAACCTGGCGCTTCACGACTACGACCATTCGCCGATCTCCCGCGTCGGCTGGCTCTTCCCGCGCCGGATGATCGAGCGCGCCCGCCGGCTGCTCAAGGATTTCGACGTCCGCGGCGGGGGACCGAACACGCGGGCGGCCGCGCTCTCCGGCGGCAATCAGCAGAAGGTGGTGATCGCGCGGGAGGTCGCGCGCGACCCGAGCGTCCTCGTTGCCGCGCAGCCCACGCGAGGGCTCGACGTGGGGGCGATCGAATACGTCCACCGGCGGCTCGTCGAGGCGCGTGACGACCGCAAGGCCGTCCTGCTCGTTTCGCTCGAGCTCGACGAGATCCTGTCCCTCTCCGACCGGATCCTCGTCATCTACGAGGGCAGCCTTGTCGCCGAGTACGGCCCCGACGTGACCGAGGAGGAGCTCGGCATCGCGATGACCGGCGGCGGCCGCGAACAGGAGGCGATCGCCTGAGCGCCGACGAGCCGAAAGGGCCCGCCGAGCCGGTGGGCCCGCCCGAGCCCGAAGCGGGAGAGAGCGCTCTGGGGGCCCCGAGCGTCGCGGCGCGCCTGGCGCTCTACCAGCGCGCCGGCGGGATCGTCACGCCGCTGATCACGGCGGCGCTGGCGTTCGCGGTCGGCGGGCTCGTCGTGCTCGCCTCGACCGGGAAGAACCCGATCGGCACGTACCACGCGATCTTCAACGGAACCGGCCTGGAATGGCTGTTCCCGTGGGTGTCGGGCGCTGCGCGCGTCCAGGCGGCGTACAACCTCCAGCAGACGCTGCTCGTCACCGTCCCCCTCGTGCTCACCGGCCTTGCGGTCGCCTTCGCGTTCCGGTGCGGGCTGTTCAACATCGGCGGCCAGGGCCAGTACATCATCGGCTCGATCGTCGGCGTCCAGATGGGCATCTGGTTCGCGGGCATGCCGAAGCCGGCGCACATCGTGCTCGCGATCGTCGTCGCGTCATGCGCGGGCGCGCTCTGGGCGGGGATCGCCGGCTTCCTGCGCGCGACCGTGGGCGCGCACGAGGTGATCACGACGATCATGCTGAACTGGATAGCCCTCTGGATCGGGAGCTACCTGGTCGGCTTCGGCGGTCCGCTCCAGAACCCGCACGACAACTCGATTCCGGCGACCGCGGACATCGCCACCAGCGCGAAGCTGCCGGTCTTCTGGGGAGATCCCGTCCTCCAAGGGCTGCACATCGGCTTCTTCGTCGCCCTGGCCGCGCTCGTCGCGTTCTGGATCATCCTGAACCGCACCACGCTCGGCTACGAGGTGCGCGCGGTCGGCTTCAACCCGGAAGCCGCGCGCTACGGCGGCATCGGCGTCGGCCGTAGCTACTTCACGGCAATGGCGATCTCGGGCTTCTTCGCCGGGCTCGCCGGCGCGATCGACCTGCTCGGCTGGGAGTTCCACCTCGACCTGACGGTCGTGCAGGGCTCGCAGATCGGCTTCGTCGGGATCGCCGTCGCGCTGCTGGGCCGGAACTCGAGCATCGGCATCGTCTTCTCGGCGTTGCTGTTCGGGGCGCTCCTGACCGGCACCTCGACACGCGCCCTCGACCCGTCTGTGTTCCAGCCGGAGCTGGCCGGGAACCTGACGAGGATCATCCAAGGGCTCGTCGTGCTCTTCGTCGGCGCCGACGTGATCGTGCTCTACCTGTGGCAGGCGCGGCGGAAGCTGCGCGCCAGGACGCGGCCCGGGGTGCAACCGGAGCCGTCGGCGTGAGCATGAGCACCGAGACGGCCCGTCCAGGGGCGCTCTGGGCCCGCGACGAGACGCCCAGGCTGATCGGCTACGCCGGGATCGGTCTCGGCGTCCTGGCGTTCTGGGTGGCGCTGCCGCCGCTGCACCAGCGCTCCATCGTCCTGCCCGTGATCCTCGGCGTGGCCGCCCTCGCCGCCGGGATCGTCGCGATCGTGCGCGGCGAGCGCCGGGCGGGGTGGGGAGCCATCGCAGCAGGCCTGGTCGGGATCGCGGGAGGCGTTCTCGCCACGCACTCGGGTGTGACGAACCTCGAGACGGTCGTCGTCTGGTCTGCACTCCTCTCCGCGACGCTCCGCTCAGCGACGCCGCTCACGTTCGCGGCGATCGGCGGCCTCTTCTCCGAGCGCAGCGGTGTCGTCAACATCGGGCTCGAGGGGATGATGCTCACCGGCGCGTTCTTCGCCGTCTGGGGAGCGGACTTCACCGGCTCCTGGATCACCGGCCTCCTGATCGCGATGCTCGCCGGCGGGCTGCTGGCGCTCATCTATGCCTTCTTCGCCATCCACCTCCGCGCCGACCAGATCGTGGGCGGAACGGCGATCAACTTCCTCGCGCTCGGGATTACGGGCTACCTGTACATCGACATCTACGGCACCCAGGGCACGCCGAACGACCTCTCGTCGATCCCGGACGTGCGCCTGACCTGGCTCGGGCGGATCCCGCCGCACGGGCTCGGCCGCTTCCTCGACGACTCGATCGGCCAGATGAACCTGATGGTCTGGCTCAGCCTCGCGCTCCTCGTCGTCACCTGGCTCGTGATGTTCAAGACGCCGGTCGGCTTGAGGATCCGCGCCGTCGGCGAGCATCCGCGGGCGGCCGACACCGTCGGCATCTCGGTGTACCTCGTCCGCTACGGCTGCGTTACCCTCTCGGGCGTCCTCGCCGCTCTCGGCGGGGCTTACCTCTCGCTTGGCTTCGTGCACTCCTTCAGCGAGAACATGACCGCCGGGCGCGGCTTCATCGCGCTCGCCGCGCTCATCTTCGGTGGCTGGCGACCGTTCGGGGCGTTCGGCGCGGCGCTGCTCTTCGGCTTCTCGAGCGCCCTGGCCCGCAGGCTTCCGGATGCCTACGGATCCTCCGCCGGCACGCTGTTCGAAGCTCTCCCGTACGTCCTCACGCTCATCGCGGTCGCGGGAGTCATCGGCCGCTCGATCCCACCGGCAGCGGTTGGCCGTCCCTACAAGAAGCAGTAGGAACGCTCGGGCCTGGGTTGCGCTCCTCGTCGGCCTGGCCGCGGCGGCCGCCTTGCCGGCGTCGATCGCGATCTCGCAGGAGCTGAGGACGTGGAAGCTGCTTGCGGCGTTTGCCGCGATCCCGGTCGCCGCAGTGCTCGGAGTGGCCGCGATCGCGTTCGCACGCGGCGCGCGGCGCAGGATCGACCTCACGCTCGGGCGGGCACGAGGTGGGCGCGCCGCCCGTGTGGGTCGGGCGTTCGGCCTGCTGGGGATCTATCTCGCGTGCACGGGCCTGCTGACGCTGGCGGTGTACTACGCGCTCTCGCACTACGTCCAGCGCTGAGAATTCGCCCGGATTGGCTCTAGACTAGGACGCCGTGTTCGAGATCGGTATCAGCCTGCGCGAGGCGCGCCTCCGCCAGCACCTCGAGCTCCCCGAGGCGGAGCAGGCGACCAAGATTCGCGGCAAGTACCTTCGCGCGCTCGAGGAGGAGCAGTTCGAGGTGCTTCCGGCGCAGACCTACGTGAAGGGCTTCCTGCGCGCGTACGCCGACTACCTGGGCCTCGACGGGCAGCTGTACGTCGACGAGTTCAACTCGCGCTACATCGGCGGGGAGGAGGAGACGCCCCTCCGAGCGCGGCGGACGTCCACGGTCAACAGCCACCGGCGCGTGGAGTCGAACACAATCCTCTTTGCGCTCGTCGCGATCGGGATCGTCACGGCGCTCGCGCTCGCGGCAGCGAAGTTCGGCGGCTCGAAGCCCCAGAACACGCCGCTCTCGGCGGCTTCGAGCACGGCCGGCAAGCAGCACAAGGCGGTGCGGCCGACCGTTGCGAACCTCGTGCTGACCGCGACGCACGGGAGCTCGTGGCTGATGGTGCACTCGCGCTCGGCGAGCGGCCCGCAGCTCTTCCAGGGCGTCCTCGAAAAAGGCAAGTCGCTCCCCGTCTCCGCCAAGCGGCTCTGGATCAACGTCGGCTCGCCGGAGAATCTGACCGTGAAGCTGAACGGCCAGCGGAAGACGATCGCGACCGGCAAGCCGATCGTCCTGCTCGTCACCCCGAAGGGCGTCTTCCGCCAGAGCGCGTGACGCCGCGCCCGCGCGCGGTCGTCGTCGTCACCGGCAGCGAGCTCGTCCGCGGCGAGCGGACGGACTTGAACGGACCGTTCCTCGCCCGCGAGCTGCTCTCGCACGGCTTCGAGCCCGCGCGGATCGTCATCGTCGGGGACGGAGAGGAGGAGCTCGAGGCGGCGCTTCGCGAAGGCTTGGAGGCGGAGGTCTGCGTCGTCTCGGGCGGCCTGGGGCCGACGCACGACGACCGCACGATCGAGCTCCTCGCGCGCGCCGCGGGACGCGAGCTGCGACTCGACGAGGGGCTCGAGGAGGAGATCGGCGGTGTCTCGCGCCGGTTCGCCGAGCGGATGAACCGGCCGTACGCGGACTTCGAGCCGGGGGTGCGGAAGCAGGCGACGCTCCCGGAAGGCGCTATGTCCCTCGGGCTCGCGGGAACCGCGCCGGGAGTCGTGCTTGCGCTCGACGGCCGGATCGCCGTCGCCCTCCCGGGGCCGCCGAGCGAGCTGCAACGCTTGTGGCCGCGGGCGCTCGAGACCGAGCCCTTCCGGCGTCTCCTCGACCGTGCCACGCCGCCGGAGCGGCGCGTCCTGCGCTTCTACGGCGCCAGCGAGTCGGCGGTCGCGAAGGCGCTTGCAGACGCTGGGGGCGAGGCGCCCGGCGTCGAGGCGACCATCTGCGCCCGGGACTTCGAGATCCACGTCGATCTCGTGGTCGATCCCGGGGCGCAGACTAGGGCCGACGAGCTCGAGCGCGCCTTCGTGCCTCCGATCGCGCGCTACCTGTTCAGTCGGAACGAACGGTCCGTCGAGGAGGTCGTCCTCGGCCTGTGCCGGGAGCGTGGGCTGACGCTTGCGACCGCGGAGTCGTGCACAGGAGGCCTCGTCGCCGCGCGGCTGACGAGCATCCCCGGCTCGAGCGACGTCTTCGCGGGCGGCGTGGTCGCGTACTCGAACGCGGTCAAGCGTGAGGAGCTCGGCGTTCCCGCGGAGACGCTCGAGGCGTACGGCGCGGTCTCCGAGGAAACTGCTGCGGCCATGGCCGAGGGAGCTCGGGAACGGCTCGGCGTCGACGTCGCCGTCTCCGTGACCGGCGTGGCAGGCCCGGGGGGCGGCACCGAGGAGAAGCCTGTCGGCCTGGTGTACCTGCACGCGGTCGGGCCGGACGGCGCCCGGAGCGTCAGCTTCAGCGTGCCGAGCGACCGCGAGTCGATCCGACGGCGCGCGGCGGTGGCGGCCATCCATCTGGTGCGGCGCCTCTTGACACAAAGTCGCGACAGTCGCGTATGACTTCACCGCGTACCGTGGAAGGCCGTGACCGGCTTCGGCTCTTCTGCGGCTTGCGGCTCCCCGACGAGGCGCTCGACCGGCTCGTGTCTTGGCAGCAAGCCGAGCTCGCAGGCGCGGACGTGCGCCTCGTCGCGCGCGAGCACCTCCACGTCACCCTGGCGTTCCTCGGCAGCCGTCCGGCCGACGACGTGCCGGCGATCGTCGAGGCGCTTCGCGCCACGGCCGGCGCCGCCGATCCGCCGCTCCTTCAGGCCGTTCGGTACCGCGAGACGCGCAGCGTCGGGATGGTCGTGCTGGCGGACACCGACGACCGTGCGGCCCGCCTCGCCGGCGATCTGCAGCGGCGGCTCGCCGAGCTCGGCGTGTACGAGCGGGAAGCTCGGCCCTGGCTGCCGCACGTCACGGTGGCGCGCTTCCGGTCGCGGCCGCGTCTCCAGCCTGATCCCCCCGACCTCGGTGCCGTCAGTCCGTCCGATGCCGCTCTCTACAATTCAGTGCTGCGATCTACCGGAGCGCAGTACGTCATCCTCGAATCGGTTGCGCTAGGAGGTACATAAGTGGATCGCGAGCAAGCTCTGGACGTCGCCCTCGGGCAGATCGAACGGAATTTCGGCAAAGGTGCCGTGATGAAGATGAACGACCGTGCCGCGGTCTCGATCGGCGCGGTCTCGACGGGGTCGCTCTCACTCGACCTCGCGCTCGGCATCGGTGGGCTCCCGCGTGGGCGCATCATCGAGGTCTTCGGGCCCGAGTCGTCGGGAAAGACGACGCTCGTGTACCACGTGATCGCCGAGGCCCAGCGGCGCGGAGGCATCTGTGCCTTCATCGACGCCGAGCACTCGATGGATCCCGCGTACGCGAAGAACATCGGCGTCAACATCGACGATCTGCTGGTCTCGCAGCCCGATACGGGCGAGCAGGGCCTCGAGATCGCCGAGCTGCTGATCCGCTCGGGCGCGCTCGACGTCGTCGCGGTCGACTCGGTCGCGGCGCTGACGCCGAAGGCCGAGATCGAGGGAGAGATGGGAGACAGCCACGTGGGCCTGCAGGCGCGGCTGATGAGCCAGGCGCTGCGCAAGCTCGCCGGCACGCTCAACCGCACCGACACGATCTGCCTCTTCACGAACCAGCTGCGCGAGAAGATCGGCGTGATGTTCGGCAGCCCCGAGACGACTCCGGGCGGGCGAGCGCTGAAGTTCTACTCCTCGGTTCGGCTCGACATCCGCCGCATCGAGACCCTGAAGGAGGGCGTCGAGGCGATCGGCAACCGCGTGCGGGTGAAGGTCGTGAAGAACAAGGTCGCGCCACCGTTCAAGCAGGCCGAGTTCGACATCATCTACGGATCAGGCATCTCCTGGGAGGGCACCGTCCTCGAGACAGGGCTCGAACGGAAAGTCGTCCAGAAGTCGGGCTCCTACTTCAGCTTCGACGACGAGCGGCTCGGCCAGGGCCGGCAGAACGCGACTGCGTTCCTGCGCGAGCACCCCGACGTCACCCAGCAGATCCTGGGGCGGATCCAAACCGACATCGGGCCCGAGCAGGTCGTCTCGGCTCGGCTGCTGCCCGCAGCCGGCGAGGCCGACGCGGCGAAGGCCGCCACGAACGGGAAGGCCCCGGAAGAAATCGTGGAAGAGGTCGCCGAAGAGGTCGCCGCCGCGACGTAATGCGACCGAGAGTCACCGCGCTCCTGCCGGAGCGGCGCGGGCGCATCGCCGTCGAGCTCGACGGCGAGCGCTGGCGCACCGTGCCGGCCGACGTCGCCGCCACAGCCGGTCTCGTCGTCGGGCGTGAGCTCGACCGGCCCGTGCTCCGCGAGCTGCGCCGCGCGCTGCGCCGTTCCGAGGCGCTGGCGTCGGCGACGAAGGCCCTGCGGTACCACGACGTCTCGACGGCACGCTTGGCGGAGCGCCTCGACGCGGCGGAGGTCGCTCCGGCGGCGCGTGCCGATGCACTGGACGTGCTCGCGCGCGCCGGGCTCGTCGACGACGAGCGCTTTGCCGAACGGCGCGCCGAGGCGCTCGCAGAGCGCGGCTTCGGCGACGAGGCGATCCTCCACGACCTCGAGCATCAGGGCATCCCGGCCGAGCTCCGCGAGCACGCCGTTGCCACTCTGACCGACGAGGCCGTGCGCGTCCGCGGGATCGTCGCCCGGAGAGGCGCAGGCCCGAAAACCGCGCGCTACCTGGCGGCGAAAGGCTTCGGAGAGGACGCGATCGAGGCCTCTCTGGACGGGTCTGTTGCGGACGACACCTAGGTAGCGTTAGGATGCCCTTGCTTCACCCGACATTTTGCCTGCACAAGAGCAATTTCCGAATCGCAATCGATCCTTCGTGACCTTGCCTCTCCTCAAACCTCGACACAGCGAAAGGCCAGTCCTAGAGGCACGGTAGTGCGCTCTGCCGGCGAGGTCTGACCTCGCCTCCCTTGATTCGGGATCTCTCCTGTCCGGGCTCGGTGCCGGGTGTGGCCGCAGCATCCAGGCAATCGATCGAGTCTCAGGACGGGAGCGACGGTGGAGCTGGTCATCGGCATAGCGATTGGGCTGGTTGTCGGATTGGCTGTAGGCGCGGTCGCGGTCGGCTGGTTCGGCGCGTCGAAGCTCGGCGAAGCCCAGCGCAAGGGACAGCGGCTGCTCGCCGACGCGAAGAGGGAGGCCGAGACGCTCCGGCGCGAGGCGGAGATCGACGCGCGTGAGCAATCCGTCCGCCTGCGAGCGGAGATCGAGGAGGAGCTCCAGGACCGGCGCGACCAGATCGTCAAGATCGAGGAGCGCGCCGTCGCAAAGGAGGTCGAGGTCGGCGAGAAGCTGAGCGACCTGACCCGCCGCGAGCAGGGTCTGGCCGACCGCGAAGTCCACCTCCGACAGCTCCAGGACGAGGTCAAGGCAGCCAAGAACGAGCAGCTCGCCGAGCTGGAGCGGATCTCTGGGATGACCGTCAACGAAGCCAAGCACCATCTCCTCGAGCGCTCGGAGGATCTCGTCCGGCACGAGCTCGCGCGGTCCGTCCGGCAGCTCGAGGAGGAAGCGCGGAGCGAGGCGAAGCGGCGGGCCCGGAACCTCGTGGCCGACGCGCTCCAGCGCGTCGCGGCCAGCCACGCGGCGGAGACGACCGTTTCGCTGGTCGAGCTTCCCTCGGATGACATGAAGGGGCGCATCATCGGCCGCGAAGGTCGCAACATCCGCGCGCTCGAGAGCCTCACCGGGGTCGACCTGATCATCGACGACACCCCTCAGGCAGTCGTCCTGTCGTCCTTCGACGGGATCCGCCGCGAGATCGCAAAGCTGACACTCACGAAGCTGATCGAGGACGGCCGGATCCATCCCGCGCGGATCGAGGAGATGTACTACCAGTCGAAGTCCGAGCTCGAGGATCACATGCAGCTGGCGGGGGAGCAGGCCGTGTTCGAGGCCAACTGCGGCGAGTTCCACGAGGAGCTCGTCAAGATCCTCGGCCGGCTGAAGTTCCGCACCAGCTACGGCCAGAACGTCCTCAAGCACTCGCTCGAGGTCGTGCACCTGGCGGGGATCATGGCGACCGAGCTCGGCGCGGGAGTCAAGACTGCGAAGCGAGCCGCCCTGCTGCACGATCTCGGCAAGGCGATGACGCACGAGGTCGAGGGCTCGCACGCGCTCATCTCCGCGCAATACGCCAAGCGGTACGGAGAGTCGCAGCACGTCGTCCACGCCATCGAGGCGCACCACTACGAGGTGCAGCCGCAAACGGTGGAGGCCGTGCTGATCATTTCCGCCGACGCGATCTCGGCCGCGCGTCCCGGTGCGCGCGGAGAGAGCCTCCAGAACTACATCAAGCGGCTCGAGGCGCTCGAGGCGCTCGCGTCGCAGAAGGCGGGAGTGGAGAAGGTCTACGCCCTGCAGGCGGGCCGCGAGATCCGCGTGATGGTCAAGCCGGCGGAGATCGACGACGACGCGGCCGTTCTGCTGTCGCACGAGATCGCCCGCGAGATCGAGGACCAGCTCGAGTACCCGGGGCAGGTCAAGGTGACGGTGATCCGCGAGAGCCGCGCCGTCGAGGTCGCCAAGCACCACACGAACGGCCGGAACGTGGCCACGGATCATGCGGCTTAGGTCGTCGGAGGACGGCGTCGACAAGTCGACGCCCTAGTGCCGCGTAGGCACAATCTGCGGCGATGAAGCGGTACCACGTGACCACGTTCGGGTGCCAGATGAATGCGCACGACTCGGAGCGGATCAAGGGGATGCTCGAGTCGCTCGGGCTCGGCGAGGCGAGCACGCAGCAGGAAGCCGACGTGATCGTGTTCAACACCTGCACGATCCGCGAGAAGCCCGATCAGCGGTTCGCAGCGCATCTGGCTCAGGCTGCGGCGCTCAAGCGCGCCGATCCTGACAAGGTGATCGCCGTCGGCGGCTGCTACGCGGAGGCGCAGCGCGAGCGGCTCTTCGGGCTTTACCCCTACGTCGACGTCGCGTTCGGGCCGGGCTCGATCCCGCATCTCGGCGACTGGATCGGCGCCGGCGGCATGGCGCCGCGCGGTCGTTTTGCAGAGTGGCGCTCGTTCGCAGGCGACCTTCCGCAGAAGCGCGAGCGCGCATTCCAGGCGTGGGTCCAGATCTCGATGGGCTGCAACTCGAAATGCTCGTACTGCATCGTCCCGGCCGTCCGCGGCCGCGAGCAGAGCCGTCGGCCCGGCGACGTGGTCGCCGAGATCGAGCAGCTCGCCGAGTCCGGCGTCCGCGAGATCACGCTGCTCGGCCAGAACGTCAATTCGTATGGCCGCGACCTGCCGCTCGAGGCCAGGATCGACTTCTCCGAGCTCTTGCGCGCGTGCGACTCGGTGGACGGGATCGAGCGGATCCGCTTCACGAGCCCGCATCCGAAAGACTTCCGGGCACCGGTGATCGCTGCGATGGCCGAATGCGAATCGGTCTGCCAGCACGCGCACCTGCCGCTTCAGTCCGGCTCGAGCCGCATCCTCAAGGCGATGCGGCGGACGTACGGCCGCGAGCGCTACCTGCGGCTCGTCGATGAGCTCCGTGCGGGGATTCCCGACCTCGCCCTGACCACCGACCTCATCGTCGGCTTCCCGGGCGAGAGCGAGGACGACTTCGCCGAGACGATGGAGGTCGTCGAGGAGGTCGGCTTCGAGGGCGCCTTCACGTTCGTCTATTCGCCCCGCGCGGGCACAGAGGCGGCCGCGCTTCCGGATCAGATTCCCGCCGACGTAAAGAGGGACCGGATCGAGCGACTGATCGGGCTCTGCCAGCGCGTTGCGCACGAGCGGAACCTGGCCCGCCTCGGCACGGTGGAGGAGGTGCTCGTCGAAGGCCCGAGCCGAACGGATCCGGCCGTGCTGCGCGGACGGACGCGCCGCAACACGACGGTCAACTTCCACGGCGGCGGCAAGCCCGGCGACCTCGTCGACGTTCTCATCCAGGATGCGACGTCGACCACCCTGCGTGGCACCCGCGTCGCAGTGCCTGTGGCGTGATCGGCACGCTTCCGGCACGCGTCGGCACACACGCGTGACGAAATCTCCCGTACCGTTCACAGCGGGGGGCGACCCGCCCCGAGCGGACATGTCACGGAAGGGTAGGGCCGAAGTGGTGGCGATCTTCGGGCCTACCGCCTCCGGCAAGACCGCGGTCGCTGAAGCAGTCGCCGACGCGATCGGCGGCGACGTCGTGTCCTGCGACTCGATGCAGGCCTATCGCGGCCTGCCTATCCTCACGAATCAGCCGGACCGGCCGACCAGGCTCGTCGGCGTGTGGCCGCTCGACCACGAAGGGTCCGTCGCCGAGTTCGCCGACCTCGCGCACGCCGCGATCGACGAGCTCCTCTCCTCGGGGCGCACGCCCGTGCTTGCGGGCGGAACGGGCCTCTACCTCCGGGCGGCGCTCGGCGAGCTCGATCTGCCGCCAAAGGTCGAGCCGGGCGTCCGCCAGCGAGCCCAGCGTCTGTACGAACGCGTCGGGCCCGAGCGGGCGCATGAGCTCCTCGCGGCACGGGATCCCGCGGCGGCCGCGGCAGTCCACCCGAACGACCGGCGCCGTGTCGTGCGGGCGCTCGAGCTCCTCGACGTCGGCGCTTCGCTTCAGCCCGCCGAGGCCCAGCTCTGGAGCGACCACGCTCGGCATCCAACGGTCGTCTTCGGGCTCGACGTGCCACGGGCGAACCTGGACGAGCGGATCCGTGCGCGCGCGCACGCGATGCTCGAAGCCGGCGTCGTTGAGGAAGTCCGGCGCGCGCTCGCAGCTCCGATCTCCTCCACGGCGAGCAGAGCGCTCGGGTTGCGGGAGCTAGCGGAGCTCCCCGAGGCCGAGGCGTTCGACGCGCTTGTCGCGCGGACGCAGCGCTACGCTGCGTACCAGCGTAAGTGGATGCGCCGGATCCCGGGCCTTGTTAGCGTCGCCGCGAATCGTCCCGCGAACGAGGTGGCGGATGAGCTTCTCGAAGTGGCACGCGCTCGGCAACACCTACCTGCTGGCGGAGCGCGCTGAGCTCGGCGACCCGCTGACGCCTGAGGGCATACGCGAGGCCTGCGACGGCCGCGCTGACGGGGTGCTCGAGGTGCTCTCGGTGGACGGCGACACGGCCGAGATCGCGATCTGGAACCCCGACGGGTCGACAGCGGAGCTGTCCGGGAACGGGACGAGGATCGCCGCGCGGTGGCTCGCCGAGCGAACCGGCGCCACGGAGGTCCGGATCCGCGTAGGCGACCGCGAGGTGGGGGCTCGCATGCTCGGCGTGGTGGACGTCGAGACGAGTCTCGGCCTGGTGGAAGTGGGGGAGATCGAGACGCTCGACCTCGGCTCGGAGCTGGTGGAGGTCACGCCTGTCTCCGTCGGGAATCCGCACGCGGTGATTCGCCGGGAGCCCGAGCGTGGCGAGCTGCTCCGCATCGGGCCACTTGTCGAGACGCACGCCCGCTTTCCGGAGCGGACGAACGTGCAGCTCGTCCGCGTCGACGGTCTTCACGACTTGACGGTCGGAGTGTGGGAGCGCGGCGCCGGCGAGACGAGCGCCTCCGGAACGAGTGCCGTCGCGTCGGCCGCTGCGGCGGTTGCGAACGGCTGGAGCGAGTCGCCGATCGCGGTCCACATGCCGGGCGGCGACCTGAGCGTGGCGCTCGATGCAGAGAACCGGGCGACCCTCGTCGGGCCGGCAGAGCGTCTGGCCTAGGAACCCACGCCGAACTCGCGCAGCGCGTCGTTCAAGCTCGTGCGCAGGTCGGTCGACTCGCTACGCGTCCCGATGATCAGCGCACAGGCGAGCTGGTACGTGCCCGCGGAAAACTCGCGCGGCCTCGTTCCCGGGACGACGATCGAGCGCGGGGGCACGTAACCTCGGTGCTCGACGGGTTCGGACCCGGTGACGTCGATGATCGGGACCGACGCGGTCAGCGAGACGTTCGGCGCCAGCACGGCCTGCTCGCCGATGACGACGCCCTCCGTGAGGATGCAGCGCGACCCGATGAACGCGCCGTCCTCGACGATCACCGGGCGCGCGCCTCGCGGCTCGAGCACGCCGCCGATGCCGACCCCACCGGCGAGGTGGACGTCTGCGCCGATCTGGGCTCCGGAGCCCACGGTCGCCCACGTGTCCACCATCGTGTTCGGCCCGACCCAGGCGCCGATGTTCACGTAGCTCGGCATCATCACGACGCCGCGCGAGAGGAACGCTCCGTACCGCGCCACCGCAGGCGGGACGACACGCACTCCGAGCGACTCGTAGTCGCGCTTGAGCGGGATCTTGTCGTGGTACTCGAACGGGCCGACCTCCATCGGCTCCATCTGCCGCAGCCGGAAGTAGCCGAGGATCGCCTCCTGCGCCTCCTCGTTGACGCGCCACTCGCCGTCGACGCGTTCGGCAACGCGGGTCTCGCCGCGGTCGAGCGCTGCCACGACCTCCTCGACGCGGGCGGGCTCCACTAGAGCGCCTCCTCGAGGATCTCGGCGGCGCGGCGGCACTCCGCCTCGGTCGGGACGAGCGCCATGCGCCAGTATCCCTCGCCGGCTTCGCCGAAGAAGGATCCGGGCGAGACGATCAGGCCGCGCTCGAGCAGCCGCTTGGCGAGCTCCTCCGAGCCGGCGCCGCCCGGAACCTCGAGCCAGAGGTACATCGTCGCTTCGCTTCCGGCCACGCGGATTCCTTTCCGGCCGAGCACGTCGAGCAGAATCTCCCGCTTGCGCCGGTAGATCTCACGTGTGCGCCCGACGTGCTCCTCGTCGTTCCAGGCCGCGACCGACGCGTGCTGGACAAACTCCTGCGGGGCGGTGCCGACCGTGGGCCTGAACTGCTTGAGCGCCGAGATCAGCTCCGGCGACGCTGCAACGAAGCCCGAGCGGTACCCGGTCATCGAGGAGCGCTTGCTCAGCGTGTTGAAGACGGCGACGTTCTTTCTGTTCGCCACTTGGAGCGCGGAGTGGGGCGGACTGTCGAACCAGAGCTCGGTGTACGCCTCGTCCGAGGCCACAAGGAAGTCGTGCTCGACGGCCAGCCGCGAGAGCCGCTCCAGAAATGCGAGCGGCGCCACCGCGCCGGTCGGGTTGTTCGGATAGTTGATCCAGACGATCGCGGTCCGCGCGAGCGTGTCCTCGTCGACAGCGTCGAGATCGGGCAGGAAGCCGTTCGCCTCGAGCAGCGGCAGGCGCCGCACGTCCGCGCCGGCAAAAGCCGCGCCGCGGTCCGGAACCGGATATCCGGGCTCGGTGGTGAGCACCAGTCGCTTGTCGCCGGTGAGATCGATGACCTGGGCGAGGCTGAAGATCGCCTCCTTGCTGCCGTAGGTGGGGACGATCTCGGTGTCCGGATCGAGCTCGACCTCGAAGCGGCGGGCGCACCAGCCTGCAACCGCCCGCCGAAGCTCCGGGAGGCCCTCGGCAAGCGGATAGGTCGAGGTCTCCGTCAGCGAGGCGACGAGCGCGTCTCGGATCAGCGGGTCGGTGGCCTCGCGCGGGTCGCCTTTGCCGAAGTCGATCAGCTCGACGCCCTCCGCCGCGAGACGACGCTTCGCCTGGTCCAGCTTGACGAACGGGTACTCGCCGGTGGCGGTCAGGACGGGGGAGATGCGCATACCCCTAGACGCTACCGCCGGCGAAGCGCGCAAGGGCCTCGTAACTGCGGCCGAGCTCGGCCACCTCCACGCGCTCGTCGCGGCGGTGTGCGTATCTCGTTGCGCCGGGGCCGAAGTTGACGGCATCGAGCCCGCGCGCCGCGAACTCGGCGACCGGCGTCCACGCCTGCTTGGGCTCGAGCGCGAGGTCGCCCGCGGCCCGGAGGCGGTTGACCAGCGGGGTGTTCGCGGCGACGTGCGCCGGGGGCGAGTTGGCCAGGTCCTCGAGCACGGCCTCGCCCGCGAGCTCGCGCAGGCACTCCTCCGCGTCCGCGGGTGAGCGGTTCGGTGCGTAGCGGTAGTTGAGCTCCGCTTCGGCGCGGTCCGGCACGACGTTCTGGGCGATGCCGCCGCTGATTCCCACCACGCTCAGGACCTCGCGGAACACGAGCCCGTCGACCTCGACGTCCAGCGGCTCGAGCGAGGCGAGCTCGAGGAGTCCGCGAATCGCGCGGTGGATCGCGTTGTCGCCGAGCCAGGGCCGCGCGGAGTGAGCGCTGACGCCCGCGTAGACCAGGCGGGCGTTCAGGTTGCCGAGACAGCCCGCCTGGATCGTATTGTCGGTCGGCTCCATCATCACGACCAACTGCGCCTCCGCGATCTCGGCGCACTCCTCGAAGAACTGGGGAAGTGGGCTCTCCCCGGCAGCGAGCTCCTCGCGCGTGAAGAACAGGTACGCGAGGTCGAGCTCGGGCTCGGGCTCGGGCTCCGCGAGCGTCCGCGCGAGCTCGATCATCACGGCGAGCCCGCCCTTCATGTCGCTCGCGCCGAGGCCGACGACCGCGCCGTCCTCGAGGCGGCCCGGGAAGTTGCCCTGTGCCGGCACCGTGTCCAGATGACCGGCGAGCACGACCAGCGGCCGTCCTGCGCGGCGACGCCCCGCGAACAGGACATCGTCGTCGGCGTAGATGCGCGGCAGCTCGATCGCATCGGCGACGTACGCAGCGATCTCCGCCTCGCCCCGGCTCGGCGAGTGGATGTTCACGAGCTCGAGGGCGCGCTGCGCGAGTCGTTCGGCCGGCACGACCCTATCCTGACTGCGAGCGCGTAATCTTCGCTCGTGATGGAGCGCTCCAACGACCCCGCCCCCGAGCGCGGGTTCATCGTTGCCGTGCTCCCACAAGGCATCGACGCCGACGAGGAGCTCGGTGAGCTCCACGAGCTCGCCCGCACCGCAGTGGTGGAGCCCGTCGGCGATCTCGTCCAGTACCGGCCGCATGCGGACCGGAGGACCTATATCGGAAAGGGCAAGCTCGACGAGCTGAAGCGTGCGTACGGAGAGGCCCGCGCCGAGGTCCTGCTCGTGGACGGCGAGCTCGACCCGACGCAGCAACGGACGCTCGAGAACGCGCTGCAGGCCCGGGTCGTCGACCGCACGCAGCTGATCCTCGACATCTTCGCCCAGCACGCCGTCACTGCCGAAGGAAAGCTGCAGGTCGAGCTGGCCCAGCTCGAATACAACCTCCCGCGGATGCGCGGCATGTGGCAGCACCTCGAGCGTCTGGGCGGAGGTACAGGCGCGCTCGGCGCGGGGGTCGGGACGCGTGGCCCGGGTGAGAGCCAGCTCGAGACCGACCGCCGGATCGCGCGCCGCCGGATCACGCTGCTGCGTCGGCGCCTCGCGGAGCTCTCGAAGCAGCGGCAGATCCGGCGGCGCGAGCGCCAGCGCTCGTCGATACCGACCGTCGCCCTTGCCGGGTACACGAACGTCGGGAAGTCGACGCTGCTCAACGCTCTGACCAATGCGGCCGTCTCCGTCGACGATCGCCTCTTCGAGACCCTCGATCCCACGACCAGGGGCTTCGTCCACGAAGGCCGGCGTTACCTGGTCACCGACACGGTCGGGTTCATCCGCCGCCTACCCACGCAGCTCGTCGAAGGATTCGCAGCCACGCTGGAAGAGACGCTCGTCGCGGATCTCGTGCTCCACGTCGTGGACGGATCGGCCTCCGACGACACGCTCGACGAGATGATCGGGGCGGTGGAGAGCGTCCTCGCCGAGATCGGCGCCTCCGACATCCCGACCGAGCTCGTGGTCAACAAGGTCGACGCGGTCGACGCGCTGCGCCGCCGGCGGCTTGCGAACCGCTTCCCCGGTGCGCTTCAGGTCTCTGCGCGGACCGGCGCCGGCCTCGACGACCTGCGGGCGCGAGTCGCCGAGCGATTCGCGGACCGGTTCGAACCGGTCCAGCTGCTTGTTCCGTACTCCGAAGGCTCGGTGCTGGCCGATCTCTATGCGCTCGGCGCTCCGATCGACGAACGCACGGACGGGCCGGACGGCGTGCTCGTGCGCGCACGACTGCCGCGCAGCGAGCTGCGCCGATATGCGAGGTACCTGGTGGCCGAGGCTCGAGCGGAGCCCGCTTCGTCGGCACGATGATCGAGTTGCCGATCCAGAAGCTGCGCCCGGACGCGGTCGTCCCGTCGCGCGCCTACACCGGCGACGCGGGGCTGGATCTCGCAGCCACCGAGCGCATCGAGCTCGGCCCGGGAGAGCGCGCGGTCGTGCCGACCGGGCTCGCAGTCGCGATTCCTGACGGCCACGCGGGATTCGTCCAGCCGCGCTCCGGGCTCGCCTCCGGCCACGGGATCACGATCGTGAACAGCCCCGGGCTGGTCGACTCTGGCTACCGCGGCGAGCTGATGGTCGTGCTGCACAACACCGATCGCACGCAGCCGTTCGTCGTCGAGGCTGGCATGCGAATCGCGCAGCTCGTGGTGCTGCCCATCCCGGAGGTGGAGCTCGTCGAGGTGGACGAGCTCCCGGCGACCGAGCGGGGCGGGCGCGGCTTCGGGTCGTCGGCGGCGTAGTGGGTGCAGAGCCGCGGATCCGCGTCTCGGCGATTCTTCGCTGGCGGGACCGCCTGCTGCTCTGTCGGCACGAGAAGCCCGGCAAGGAGTACTGGCTGCTGCCGGGCGGCGGCGTCAACTCGGGCGAGAGCCTCGTCGATGCACTGCACCGGGAGCTCGCGGAGGAGATCGGGATCGACGAGGAGCTGCCCCTCGAGGGCCCGGTCGCGGTGGCCGACTCGATCGCGCCCGCGCACAGTCTCACGACCAAGCACGTCGTCCACATCATCTTCGCCGGCGATCTCGGCGGGCGTTCGCTCGAGGCGGTGACGTCGACGGACGCCGCGGTCCGCGGTCACAGGCTCTTCGCGCAGAACGAGCTCGACGGCGTCGTCCTACATCCGCCGATTCAGCGATTCCTGCGACGCTGGCAACCCGGCGATCCCGTCGTGTACCTCGGCGCGCTCTGGACGCCCTAGCCCAGTCTGCTGTCGAAACATCGGCACAGATTTGGCCCGGTCTCGGCACTGACACGCGCGTCTTTCCGGCTTATCGTCGATCGCGAGGGGGGAGGGAAGGCCCCACCCAAATAGAGGGGCGGGGTACGCGCGCGCGCGTGAACCTAGTAACGGCCCCCTCGTTCGTGTGCCCGACGCGCCGCGACCGTGTGCGCCTCCGCTTCGAGCTCGTCGTCCAAGGCCTCGAACTCTGGCGGCTCGCTTCCGGTCGCGTGCGCGAGCGCCTGGACGAGCAGCCAATCTGCAAACCACGGATTGCGCGGCAGCAGCGGGCCGTGGAGATACGTTCCGACGACGCGGCCGGCGCGACAGCCTTCGGACCCGCTCTGCCCGTCGTTGCCGAAACCCGCGACGACGCGGCCGAGCGGCTCTGCGCCCGGGTCGAGAACCGTCCGGCCCGCATGGTTCTCGAAGCCGGCCAGCGTTCGCGTCCCGGCGGAGTCGAGTGCGCACTCGAGCAGGACGTCGCCGATCATCCTCCTCTCGCCGGCGATCGTGTGCAGCGGCAGTACGCCGGCGCCCGGGAGCTCCGCGCCGTGACGGTCGCGATAGAAGCGGCCGAGGAGCTGGTACCCGCCGCAGACGGCCAGCACAGCGGCGCCCGCGTCGATAGCCGCGCGCAGTCCGTCGGCCTTCGCCGCGAAGTCGGGCGCGATCAGCGCCTGCTCGCGGTCCTGCCCGCCTCCCACGTAAAGCAGGTCGTGCTCGCCGGCGCGGATCTCGTCAGCGACACCAATCGAGGCGACGGCCAGTTCGTGCCCGCGCCACGCGGCGCGACGCGCGAGCACGGCGATGTTGCCGCGATCGGCGTAGATGTTGAGGTAATCCGGATAGAGATGCCCGACGCGAATCGTCGTCACGCCGCGCGCTCCCAGTAGGGGCGCACGAGCCCGCGACCGACCGCGATCTTCCGTAACGCAAGCATGGCCGTGTAGGTGGGGAGGACGACGAGCTCGCCGCCGGGCGGCGTGAGCTCGAGGCCCCGGTCGAGCGCGCGCTCGAGGCCCGGCTCCACCTCGATCGCCGCGTCGTCGACTCCCGCGTACCGGGCCCGAAGCGCAAGCTCCGCGGCGCGGTCACCCGTGGCGACGAGACGCTCGATTCCGTCGAACAGGGGCTCGAAGTCGACGTCCCAGATCCACGAGACATCCTGACCGTCCGCGATCGCGTCATTCAGGGCGATCACAACGACCCGGGGAGCGGCAGCGGCTACAAGCGTGCGAACGGCCTCGTTCGCGCCGGCCGGATTCTTGATCAACAGGACGAGCACACGCCGGTCACCGACCGTGACCCGCTCAAAGCGGCCGAACGCCGCAGTGAACCGCTCGAGACCCTGGGCGACCTCGTCGAGCGAAGCGCCGAGGGCCAGCGCGAGGGCGCTCGCTGCGAGCGCGTTGTAAACGTTGTAGAGCCCGGGAAGCGCGATCCTGACGCGCCGATCCCCGTCCGGAGTGCAAAGGTCGAACGAGACGCCGTCGAGCCCGTCGAGCTCGATGCCGCGAGCCGCGACGTCGAGCTGCGGGCGCGCGTGCCCGCACGACGGGCAGCGGTAGTCGCCGAGGTGGCCCACGTAGGCGGCCGCGTATTCGTAAGGAGTTCCGCAGCGCACGCAGTACTTCGAGTCCGCCGCATGTTGGAGGGACGGCCTCGCCAGACGGGGATCGTCGACCCCGAACGTCACCGCGCCGTCACGCTCGTGGGCGAGGTCGCCGACCTGCGGATCGTCCGCGTTCACGACCAGTACGGCATCCATCGCAAGCTCTCGAACGGCGCCCCGCCAGCGTTCGGCAATGTGCTCGAGCTCGCCGTAGCGGTCGAGCTGGTCGCGGAACAGGTTTCCGAGGCAGACCGCACGCGGCTGGACGCGCCGCGCCACCTCGGGGAGAGCGCCCTCGTCGACCTCCAGCAGGCCAAGCTCGGCGCCGCGAGCGGCGAGCAGCGTCGAGGCGACGCCCGAGACGAGATTCGCGCCCGAGTTGTTGTGCGCGAGCCGTATGCGCGGCCCGAGAATCGAAGCCGCCATCGCCGCGGTCGTCGTCTTGCCGTTCGTGGCGGACACCAGTGCCGACCCGAGCGGAAGCCGCGCCGCCAGTCGGTCGATCGCGCCGGGATCGAGCTTCCAGAGCAGCTTGCCGGGCAACGTCGTGCCTCCTCCCGCACGGGCGAGACGCGACAACCCTCCGGCGACCCGCGCGGCGGCGATCTCGGCGGCGAGGGGCACGCGAGGCGACACCCGGCGAGATTACCCACCGCAAGCGGCGTCTCACCCTTTTGGGGGAAATGCATTCCTGTTTGTAGCCCTCCCGCGAACGGGGGATGCCGGGGTGCTGCCGGTGGACGAAGGTTCTGTTGTGAAGCCGAGGGTCGACGGTCCGGACCGCTGTATCGGCTTTGCCTTCAGATCTGCGGCCGCACGCGCGTGCGAAGAAGGAGAGTCACCGGAATGAGGCTTCACCGATGAGCGCCTTCCCGACCGACGTTCGCCTCGACGAGGCCCACGTGCCGGAGCCGTCGCACGAGGCCGGTTCGGGCTCCACCGGCAAGGCCTACCGGGACCTGCCGATCCGGGCGAAGCTCTTCCTGTTCACAACCGCTGCGATCGCGGTGGGAATCGTCGTTCCGCTGATCAGCCGGATCTCGCACGGAGACAGCCGGCGGGATTGGACGACCTTCTTCGTCCTCGGCTCGCTCGCGGCCCTCTCCCAGCTCTTCGTCGTCTTCACGCCGCGCGGCGACCACTCGTACCACACGTCGATCGTCTATCTGATCCCGGCTGCGATGCTGCTGCCCCCGGAACTCGTCGTGCTGATCGCGACCGTCCAGCATGTTCCGGACTGGCTCAAGTACCGCTACCGCTGGTACGTGCAGACGTTCAACATCTGCTCGTTCACCCTGGCGTCGATGGCGACGTGGGGGGTCGCGCACGTGATCCGCGGCTCGCAGCTCCTGAACCCCGATCTGCGTCTCGCCATGGCCGGAATCGCAGCGTGCATCGTGCTGGTCGGGATCAACCACTTCCTGCTCGCGTCGATGCTGCACTTCCAACGCGACTGGTCGTTCCAGGAGACGGGCCTCTTCTCCTACGAGTACCTCTCCTCGGATCTCGTCCTCACCGGGCTCGGCGTGACGATGTTCATCTTCTGGCGGATCGACCCCTGGATGATCCCGTTCGCGCTCGCGCCGCTCGTGCTGATCCATCGCTCGCTTTCGGTGCCGCAGCTCGAAGCGGAGGCGCGAGTCGACCCGAAGACGGGGCTCTTCAATGCGCGCCATTTCGCCTCGGCCCTCGCCGAGGAGCTCGGGCGCGCCAGCCGGTTCGAGCGGCCGATGTCGCTGATCATGGCCGACCTCGACCTGCTCCGCGACATCAACAACACGTACGGCCACCTCGCCGGCGACGCCGTCCTCCAGGGGATCGCCGAGGTCTTCCGCGCGCAGCTTCGCCACTACGACGTTCCCGCCCGGTTCGGTGGGGAGGAGTTCTCGATCCTCCTGCCGGAGACGCCGCCGGAGCAGGCGCTCGAGATCGCCGAGCGCATCCGCCGGGCTGTCGCCGAGCGCACCTTCGAGGTCGAGACGTCGAGCGAGCCCATTCGCGCCACCGTGTCGATCGGCGTCGCGGGCTATCCGAAGGACGCACAGGACTCGAACGAGTTGATCCACCAGGCCGACCTCGCCGTCTATCGCGCGAAGCTCCAGGGACGCAACCGTGTGCTCGGCGCGAGCGCGGAGCCGTTGCTGCTGCCGGACGAGCGCACCGAGCGGCTCGTTGCAGTGCCGGAGGACGGAGATCACGTCGTCCCGCTTCCGCGCGTCGCCGAGGCCAAGCCGGATCCCGATCGTCGCCAGCAGGCCCATCCGCGCCCACACGCGGTGCACGGGCCACGCTTCTTCTCACTCTCCCGACGGCTGAGCGCCCTGGTCGGAGTCGTCTCGCTGCTCGGTGTCGGCGCCGGCGTGCTCGGACTCCTCCTCGGCGGGTCGCACGACATCTTCGGGCTGATCGCCGTTGTCGCGCTCGTGGGCGTCGGGCAGGCGCTCGCGCTGGAGCTGGACGACGGGTCGGTGTCGGCGAGCGCCGTCGGTGCGCTCGCGGGCGCTGCTCTCTTCGGACCGCGCGCCGCGCTCGCGATCGCAGTGACCACGGCTGCCGTGGACTGGAGCGCACGCCGCACGCAGTTCCACACGGTCTTCTTCAACACGGGCGCGCTGACACTCGCCGGCCTCGCAGCGGCGGGGGTCTTCCGGGCCTGTCAGTTCGGCCAGGGTGGCTTGAGCGACCTCACGACGGCCGCAGGCGGCGTCGCAGCCGGCATCGCGTACTTCGGCGTCAACATGGGCCTGCTCTCCGTAGCGCTGTCGATGGAGGGCCACGAGCGCTGGGTGAACGTCTTCCGCGAGCGCTTCGCATGGCTCATGCCTCACTACCTCGTCTACGGCTTCGTCGGCGGCGTGATGGCGATCGCCTACGAAGCTGCGCACCTCTACGCCCTGGCGGTCTTCGCCGTGCCGCTCCTGCTGATGCGGAAGACGCAGGAGGCCTACCTCGCCCACACGCAGCGCAGCGCTCAGAAGCTGCGGCAGGCAGCCGAGACGATCCAGACCCAGAACGTGTCGCTCGAGCAGGCGAACCGCCTCCTCAAGGAGCGCTCGACCGCGGCGATGGAGAGCCTCTCGGCGACGGTCGACGCGCGCGACTCGTACACCGCCGGTCACTCACGCCGGGTCCAGCAGCTCGCGCTGGCGATTGGTCGTGAGCTCGGGCTCTCCCAGGCCGAGCTCGACCTGCTCGGCCACGCGGCGCTGTTCCACGACATCGGCAAGCTGGCGATCCCGGATGCGATCCTGCTCAAGCCCGCGAGCCTGACCGGCGAGGAGTGGGCGCTGATGCAGCGGCACGCCGACGAAGGCGCGCGCATCATCGACCGGCTCGGTTTCCTCAACGACGCGGTGCCCGCGATCAGGCACCACCACGAGCGCTTCGACGGAACCGGCTACCCGGACCGGCTCGAGGGCGAGGAGATCCCGCTCGGCGCGCGTATCATCCACGTCGCCGACGCGCTCGACTCGATGTTGACGACGCGGATCTACCGCGCAGCGAGGCCCGCAGCGGAGGCCCTTGGAGAGCTCCGTCGGGCCGCGGGAACCCAGTTCTGCCCCCGCTGCGTCACAGCGCTCGAGCGCATCCTCCCGGTGGAGTCGATCGCCGAGGGCGAAGGCGTCCGCGGCGAGCTCGTCGCAGCCTCTTAAACCGGACTAGCCCGAATTTGCATTCCGTTCGGAATGCTCTAAGCTATTTGCCATGCCCCGGCGCCTGCAATACCGTGCGGTCGAGAACATCGACCCCGCGGCGCTGGCGCGCTTTCAGGCCGGGATCCGCAAGCGCTACTCCGACGAGCAGATCCTCGCCGAGCTGCGTGCCTCGGCCTTGCGGCTCGGACGCTCGCCGACGATGCGCGAGTTCGCCGGGGACGAGGAGACGACCGTGCATCCGCAGACGGTCATCGAGCACTTCGGCAGCTGGAACGCCGCCAAGCGCGAGGCCGGGCTGGTGCCGCGACGGTTCGCGACGCGCGCCGAGCTCCTACGGCTGCTGAACGAGCTCGGCGACGAGCTCGGACGAACGCCGACCGCAAAGGACATCGATTCCCGCAAGGGGCGGATGCCGTCGAAGTCGCTCTACTGGCACACCTTCGGCTCACTCACCGGCGCGCTTCGCGAGGCGGGGTTCGACGTCCCGGTGGGGGAGGAGCGGCTGGAGCGCGCGCTGCAGCAGGGGGTCGAGCTGGCGCGCCGGCTCGGTCGGCTGCCGAAGTTCGCGGACTGGGCCGAGGCGAGGAAGGCGGACGGGAGCCTGATGACGGAGTGGCAGGTCTACCGGATGTTCGACGCCAAGCGCGGCGCGTGGTCGACGTTCCAGTTCCTCGTCGCGGAGCGACTACGCGAAGCGGGCGCGGCTGCGCCGGCGAGCGACGGCCGGCTGACGACGACGGCCTAGGCCGCGGCAGCGAGGGTGGCGAGGCGTGCGAGGCACGACGCGCCTTCGTGCGGGGCGCGAACGGAGGGGAGAGGCTCTTCCTCGAACGCGCGATCGGGCCGAAAGCGCTCGCGGCGCTCCTGCCGCCCGTGCTCGGCGACGACGAGCGTGCCCTCGGCGAGCTCGGTCTTGCGGAGGCGAAGCCCCGCGTAATGCTCGACGACCTCGAGCGCGAGGCGGGTGGACGCGAAGAACGTCTCAGCCTTGCCCGTACCGACCCAGACGGGGCGTCCGACGCCCCTGGCGATGGAGACGATGTTCGGCCGGCTCTCGTCGAGCCACGCTGCGGCCATCGAGCCGCGCAAGCGCTCGAGGGCGCGCGGATCGCCCTCGGCGTGCGCGGCGAGGGCGAAGATGGCCTCCGAGTCGACGGACATCCCGCGCTCCCGACGTGCGCAGGCGTATTCGGCGAGGAGCTCGTCGTCGTTGAAGATGATCCCGTTGTGGATCCCGACGACCGAGCCGTGGCGGACGGGATGGTTGTTGGCCGCGATCGAAGGGTGGCCCTTGGTGTAGTCGCGGACGTGCACGAGGAGCTGCGTCGCCTCGGCGGGGACGGCAATGCGCTCGAGGAGCTTGCTGGCTCCGGAACGCTGCTTGTGCACCGAAGCTGCCCGTTCGTCACGGGCGCGATATGCATATCCGACCGCGTCCGCGCCGCGTTCGGCGATCCCGGCCAAGAGTGCCTGAGCCGCGAGCGTGCGATCGACGCTGCTCGCTTGGCTGAGGCTATATCCGGCGATTCCGCACATTCAGGGCTTCTATGGACTTTCTCGGTTGCTGGGAATAAAAACGTTAGAGCCGGGCCTGGACGGAGGCCCACAAGAGGGTCCGACGAGGCCTTGTCCGGAGGGTTAGTTCGGGTCCTGTAAGGCTCGCGTTCGCCATTAGGCAGGCGATCCCTCGTTCGGGGGGGTAGCGCGAATTTCGGGGCGGGCCGATACACCCAACGTGATCGAGCAGCCGCTTCCCGCACCCGACCTGGATCCGGTCGACCCCGACCTCAACGAGCCCAAGCTGGAGCTTCTGCCGGCGCTCGACGAGCCGGATGCGCAGGACGAGGTGGACGAGGCGGCAGCGGACGTTGCGCTCCTCGACGCCGCCAGCGCGGCCCACGATCCTCTCAAGCTCTACGTCCGCCAGATCGGAGACGGGCGACTCCTGACACGCGAGGAAGAACGCGAGTTGGCCCGGCGCAAGGACGCCGGCGACGAGGCCGCGAAGCGCCGCCTGATCGAGGCGAATCTCCGGCTCGTCATGTCGATCACACGGAATTACACGAAGGCCGGGGTGCCGCTCCTCGACCTGATCCAGGAGGGCAACCTCGGTCTGATCCGGGCGGTCGAGAAGTTTGACTACAAGCTCGGCTTCAAGCTTTCGACCTATGCGACGTGGTGGATCCGCCAGTCGGTCACGCGCGCGCTCGCCGACCAGGGCCGGACGATTCGCCTGCCCGTCCACGTCGCCGAGCAGGTTCGGCGCCTCATGCGTGCCAAGCGCGTCCTGACTCAGAAGTTCAACCGCGACCCGACGCTGGAGGAGCTTGCGAAGGAGAGCGGCTTCCCCGCGCGCCGCGTGCGCGAGCTGCTCGACCTCGTCGAGGATCCCGTGAGCCTCGAGACGCCCGTGGGCGACGGCGAGAGCCTCTACGCCGACCTGATCGAAGACGACAAGTCGGAGCGGCCCGAGACAGCGACGTCGAACCGGCTTCGCTCCGTCGAGCTCGCCCGCGCGCTCTTGCGCCTGAACCCGCGCGCACGCCACGTGCTCGCGCTTCGCTTCGGACTCGACGGCCAGCAGCCGCAGACGCTCGAGGAAGTCGGTGCCGGCCTCGGCATCACCCGCGAGCGCGTGCGCCAACTCGAATCCCGCGCGCTTCGCGAATTGCGGACGACAGCGCCGGAGCTCGAGCTGTACTTGCGGGCCGAATAGATTCCAGGGCGGCGGCTCGATGCGCGCCGAATAGCGTTCCCGGGCGCCTCGGTCCCCAGAGTTTGTGGCTCTGAGCCACAAACCGTCCAGAAGCGCCAGGGGGCACCGCTTGGTTGCGTGGGGAGATGTGACGAAAGACGAGATAGTGGCTCTGAGCCACTAAGTTCGACAGCGCTGGGGGAGGCGCGGCTGCCCGGGGCTAGCCGGCGACGGCTTGCATCTCGCGCAGGCCGGCCAGGCGGCGGAGCGATTCCAACTCGATCTGCCTGACGCGCTCGCGCGTCAACCCGAGCCGGCGGCCGATCTCCTCGAGCGTCTTCGGCTCGGCGTCGGCCAATCCGTAGCGCAGCTCCAGCACCTGGCGCTCGCGGCTCGGGAGTGAGCCCAGCGCGGCCGAGAGCGCCTGGCTGCGCAGCGAGACCTCGACCTCTTCCTCCGGGAGCGGATCGTCGCCCGCGACGAAGTCGCCGAACACGGCGTCGTCGGTGTCGCCGACGGGCTGGTCGAGGCTCGCCGACGCACGCGCGGCTGCACGGACCTCCTGCGCCTGATGCAACGGAAGGCTCGCCTCGTCGGCGATCTCGGGCAGCGTCGGCTCGCGGCCGAGTTGCGTCCAGAGCAGGCGCTCGGCGCGGTTCATCTTCTGCAGGCGCTCGACGATGTGGACGGGCATCCGGATCGTGCGCGCCTTGTCGGCGAGGGCCCGCGCGACGGCCTGGCGGATCCACCACGTCGCGTACGTCGAGAACTTGTAGCCGCGGCGCCAGTCGAACTTCTCGACCGCTCGAATCAGGCCCAGAGTGCCCTCCTGAATCAAGTCGAGGAACGGGAGACCCTGGTTGCGGTAGTTCTTCGCGATCGAGACGACCAGGCGCAGATTGGACTGGATCATCCGCTGCTTGGCGAGCATGTCGCCGCGCTCGATCTTCTTGGCGAGCTCTACCTCCTGGGCGGCTGTCAGGAGCGCGTGGCGGCCCGCCTCGCGCAGGAAGAGCTGCAGGGCGTCCGTCGTCGTCTCGACGGTCGGAGTGGGCGGCGGTGGCGGCGGAGCCTCCTTCTCGGGCTCGCGCTCGGTCATCTCGACGACCTCGATTCCGCGACGGTCGAGCTCGCGGTAGAGATCATCCAGCTCGAGCGGTCCGAGCGCATGCGGCTCGATCAGCTCTGACAGCTCCGGGTACCTGATCGTGCCCGTCGTCTCGGCAGCCTCGAGCAGCTGTTGCAGGTCCTCCAGAAGCAAGAGGTTCTCGACCGTCTCGACCGTCATCCGCCTCTCGTGTAATGCCGCACCTGCTGCGAGTCCAAACACGGCGGGCGCATTCCCTGGAATGCACGATAACCGGTGTTATGTCAAGTCGTGACCGGTTTGGACCAAAAAGATACGTCGAGCCGGTGGCGCTTTCGTCCACCGCCCACGTTGACTTTCCGATCTCAGGCCTTGCGGCCTTCCTCGTACGGTCTTCGCGAGCGGTTTCGACCTACTTGCGCTCCGTGCTCGACGCAAGAGGCAACCTAGTGGCGATCGACC
>Ga0193747_1000064_pt1 | contig 66032 bp, 64 predicted proteins | sample L1m2metaG_FD_143048 | JGI IMG/M metagenome (GOLD analysis project Ga0193747, IMG submission 143048) | Soil microbial communities from a riparian zone of the East river system, Colorado, United States - L1m2 | ecosystem: Environmental > Terrestrial > Soil > Riparian zone | place: USA: East River... | reverse complement strand
CGTTCGTATTGATAGAGTATTTCGGGTATCTCAGACGCGACGCGGATCAGGGAGGGTTTAACTTCTGGTTGGAAGTGCTGAACAACCGCGTAGCAGGAAACTATCAATCGATGGTCTGTGCTTTCCTGACCAGTAGTGAGTATCAGAGGAGATTCTCTTCTGTGATTACTCGCTCTAATGCTCAGTGCGGTCAATGACCGTGTGAGGCAGTAGACCGACAGAAAGGCCGGAGCTTACAATCAAGCTCCGGCCTTTCTCATTCTCACTCAAGGCTCGCTGGAACTCTATTGATAAAGATGGAGGGCAGCATTTTGAAAATGCTGCCCTTCCTTTTCCGAACTTAACTTTTGACTTCAATCCGCAATGGGAGCAGCCGCGCGAACCGCTTCGGAAACTCCGTCCGAATACTTCTTAAAATTCTCGTTGAAGAGTCGTGCAAGTTCATGCGCCTGCCGGTCGTAAGCCTCTTTATCCGCCCATGTGTTGCGCGGGCTGAGAACTTCTGCCGGAACTTCGGGGCAGGAGACTGGAACGTTCACGCCGAAGATAGGGTCGGCTTCCGTTTGAACTCCTGAGAGCGAGCCATTCAGTATCGCCCGTATCATGGCGCGCGTGTAAGCGATCTTCATGCGTTGGCCCACTCCGTATGGCCCACCGCTCCAGCCCGTGTTCACAAGCCAGCAGTCCGCCTTGTGCTCGTTCATCTTCTTTCCCAGAAGGTCTGCGTAAACGCCCGGATGCAAGACCATAAAGGGCGCGCCGAAGCAGGTGGAGAAAGTGGCCTGCGGCTCGGTCACTCCACGCTCAGTTCCCGCAACTTTCGCCGTGTAGCCGGAAAGGAAATGATACATAGCTTGTTCCGGCGTCAATCGAGCTACAGGCGGCAGCACGCCGAATGCATCAGCCGTCAGCATAATGATGTTGCGCGGGTGGCCTGCGTAGCCTTCCGGCATGATGTTCGGAATACTTTCTAACGGATAAGCTGCGCGCGTGTTCTCTGTCTTCGACGCATCGTCCAGATCAAGCTCGCGCGTTACCGGGTCGTAAACGACGTTCTCCAGAACCGTCCCGAACATGCGAGTGGTGCGATAGATGTCCGGCTCGGCTTCCGGCGAAAGGCGTATGACTTTGGCGTAGCAGCCGCCCTCGAAATTGAACACACCGTCATTAGACCAGCCATGTTCGTCATCGCCTATCAATTTACGCTCAGGGTCAGCCGAGAGCGTAGTCTTGCCCGTGCCTGAGAGTCCGAAGAAGATGGCAACGTCGCCCGCATCGCCAACGTTCGCGGAGCAGTGCATTGAAAGCACGCCGCGTTGCGGCAGCATGTAGTTCAAGATGGTGAATACGCTCTTTTTGGTCTCGCCCGCGTAGGACGTTCCGCCTATGAGAACCAGTCTTTGACTGAAATCCATCAGGATGAAGGTGGCGGAGCGCGTGCCGTCGCGCTGCGGGTCTGCCTGAAAACTGGGAAAGTTTATGATTGTGAATTCCGGCTGATGATCTTCATCTTTCACGTCGTCCAGAAACATCGTGCGCGCAAATAGCGAGTGCCATGCAAATTCTGTGATGATGCGCACCGGGAGACGGTAGCGCGGGTCTGCTCCGGCAAATGTATCCTGCACGAAGAGGTCGCGCCCGCGAGCATGAGCCGTCATGCGTTCTTTAATCGCATTAAATTTTTCCGGCGAGAACTCCTTGTTGACATCGCCCCAGAAAACTTTGTTCTCGCTATCCGGCTCGCGCACTATAGCTTTATCTTTGGCAGCGCGCCCCGTATGCTCGCCCGTGTCAACCATGAGCGAGCCGTATCGTGAGATGATTCCTTCTTCGCGTCGCGCTATCTCTTCGTAAAGCTCCGGCGTATTCAAGTTCCAGTAAACAGCGCCCGGCTCGCGTATGCCGTAATTTTCGAGGCCGTAGGTCGAGCGACGCCGCCCGTGCTCTTCAGCCACTCTCTCTCTTCGCATGGAAGTCATTGCTGCTCCGATCAGAAATTAGTTTTATGAAAGTCTCGACGCACCGCCTACACACCCGACCATAGCTCTCGCATAAGATCAATTTGAGTCATGATCGGACGTGCGGCGCTCGCGCACAAGCTCGCGCAGCGCTACAACGAAATCTCGCGCCGCGCGCTCTACGCGGTCGGCGCGAGCTTCCAATTCGTCAGCGCCCGCGACCGAGCGCACGGTCACTATCGCCAGCGCTTCCTCGACCTGCTGCGTCAGACGCTTGGCCTCTGTCTCCGTCTCTTGTTCCGCGCGGGTCAGCCTTGGGGTAGAAGGTTTTGGTGTCATGATGGCAACCGAAGTTAAATGCGGCGAACGCAAAAAAATCCCTGCGTCACCTCCGCCCTGTCTCGCAAGCGCTTCGTTTGAAAAAGAGCGCTTTGTTGAAAGTACAGGCTTTGTTCGTGTAATGCTATGTCTTACATCATTCCGGGCATAGGTTTCAAGTCGCAGTGGACGACAAGAGCGGTTTTCAGTTTTTAGTTTTCAGTAAAAGCATTTTACTATTTGCTGGAAACTGAAAACTGAAAACTATCCTTTTACCATTAGAGCAATGAACAGCAGACCGGGCAGAGAAGTTTTCACTAAAAAGGAATGGAAGATAATCGAGTCGCATCGCACGCCGCGCGAGGTGCAGCGCTATTTGAGCAGTATGCCTTACAACTGGGAAACGAGGGGTGCAACGCTGCGCTCTTTCCGAGAGGTGGTGCGCCGAAATCAAGCGCACTGTCTTGAAGCGGCGCTGGCCGCAACCGTTATCTTGGAGCAACACGGATACCCGCCGCTGCTTCTTAGTTTTGAATCACAGGACAGGCTCGATCACGTAATCTTCGTTTTCCAGAAAAACGGGCTGTGGGGGGCAATCGGGCGCTCGCGCGACATAGGGCTTCATGGTCGAAAGCCCGTCTTCAGAAATCTGCGCCAGCTTGCATGGAGCTATTTCGATCCTTACATAGATTATTCCGGGCGGATAATGGGCTACGGCCTAACCAATCTTTACGAAATTGGAAACTACGACTGGCGCTTTTCCCAGAAGAACGTCTGGAAAGTCGAGCGACATCTTCAAGAGATTCCGCACCGCGAAATCAAATCATCCGACAGACGATACGAAAGAGTTCTGGCGCGCTTCAAAGAGTTCAAGAAAAGGCATCCTAAAGAATCTCCATCATATTTTGCGAACAGACATCTCTGGATGTTATGAAGAGCAGGGATGAAAGGCGTGACACGGCCTGCGCAGAGCGGAAAAAAGAGGCGAGCGCCGCCAGACTCTCAATTACACAGCGTCGCCCCGTGTCCACGCATCTATGCGTGATTTGATTTACATCTTTGTCGCAAGCGCTTTCCTTGCGCCGATGAGCGTGTGAGTCAGGACGGCGAGAATGATGATTGCGCCGCCCAGTATAGCCCAGCGCGAGGGCTGCTCGCCGTAGAAGAGGAAGACCCAGATGGGATTCAGCACAGGCTCTACGTAGCCTACGATTCCGGCTTCGAGCGAGCGAACCCCGCGCGCCATGCCGAGCGTGAAAAGCGTGTAGCCGAAGCCTATCTGAACCACGCCGAGGTATGCTACGAGCAGGAAATTTTTGAACGAAGGAAATAGCACTCGTAATCCGTCGGGCGACATCAAGGGTGCGACTATTCCCATAGCAATGATGAGCAGCAGGTTGCCGTAGATGACGGAAGATGCGCGGTTGACTTCGCGCGAGCGCGCGTGGCGCAGGAACAGAAAGTAGAGCGCCATGCAGATGCCAGAGCCAAGCGCAGCTATGTTGCCCTCTATGTCGCTCGGCTTTAACTGCCCTACGAAAAAGAGCGACATGCCCGCTATGCAGATAATTACGACCGCTAAATCCTTCAGGCGAAACTTCTCTTTATAAAGCAGCGGCTCGAAGACGAGCATGTAGATGGGCGCGGTGTATTGAAGGAAGATTGCGTTGGCTGCGGTCGTTCGCTTATTGGCGACGACGAAGAGCAAGAGCAGCGCAGCGTAGAGCACGGAGGTGAGCGCCGTCATGCGGTTGAGGCCGAACCCTTCACGCCGCGTAAACAGCGCGACCGTTACGACTGCGAACAGCGAGCGCCAGAATGTTAATTCATACGGCGAGAGCGTCGTCAGCTTTATGAAAAGCCCGCCCGTGCTCCACACGATAGCCGCGCCCAGTATGAACAGGAGCGGCGAAACGCCGCCGCGCAAGGACAACTCTGATTTGCTATGTCCGGTCAACTTCTATGAAGTTTCAGTTAGCGACTTCCTGGTGCGCCGTTTCTTCTTCGCCCGCGCCCCCATTCTTCTCGCCGAGGTGTTTACCGAATTGAGCGTTCCAGGGCGGGATGACGATTGAGACAGCGCCGGAAGCCTGCGCCATGCACGCAAGACGAATGATGGGCTTAGGCTCTTCCGTGTTGATGTAGCCGAACTCTTTGATGCGCCTGCCTTCAAGGCGGCCTACAGGGGATAGTTTCTCCGCGCCGCCCAGGATACCTACCCAGCAAGTGCCGCACGAAGCGGCGCGACACTCGACCGGGATAGGCCCTTCCACGCAGCGCGCGTCCACCGTGCGCCAATCGCGCGAGCGGTCACGCGCCGCTGCGGATGCAAGCTCTTCACCGCTGATTGATTTGAAACGCGCGCCATCTTCGTTCTCGTCGTAAGTTACAGTCCACTCTTTATCTACCGTCTTGAGAAAACCGAATAAGCCCTGACTGTCATCTTTAGCCCGCTCGCTTAAAATCTGCTCCGGACTCTTCTTCGCGTGCTTGCGATCTATCTGGACTGTGCCGGGCGAAGCTTTGAATGCATTGAAGCCTGCCTGCAAGGCCGTCATGAAAGCTACAGCCGTGATGCCGACCAGTAGCGATTCATCTGCGCGCACCCGTTTCGCCGCATCGCGCGCGACCATTTCTATCTGGCCTTCGAGTTCCGCGCCCGGCGCGTTCATGAAATTGGCTGCGTGCTCTGCCAGCGAGCGCTTCACTTCGGGCCAGTAGCGATGACCGTAAAAAAAAGTGTGCGAGGAATCAATCTGGTCTTTAAGATAAAAATCTCCCTGCATCAGCAGTCGCTTCATCAGGCCATCTGCATCAGCCGATTCCCGAAGTGCGCGCCAGAGGCTCACCGGATAGAAGGCGAACCAGATGCTCGTAGCCGTCCTGTCAACTTCATGTATGGAAGGCAGAAGCTTCGCAAGGGTTGAAGCCCAAGCCTCATCCCGTTGCTCGTTTAAGAAGTTCTCGAATGCTCTTTCTTTCTCAATACTCATAGTGACCTCAATGGAAAAAATTCTCCCCAATCAAAAACGAATACTTTAGCAGCAATCCATCGCAGGCTCAAACAAGGGAGGGCGGAGGGATGAGGGATGAGGGATGAGGGATGAAATGGATTGAGCCAATTGCGTGTTGACGTTCTTACTCCTTCTTATTCATCCTTCATCCCTCCGCCCTCATCCCTTCCTTGTCGTTGCCGTCGGCTCTGTGGTAACTTTCGCAGCATACAGACACGAGTTTCGCTCGCGGCCATCATTCAAATCAATAACATTAAGTTGGGCGGAAACGCGAATATGGAAAATAGAAATACGACGCAAGCCGGACGCCCGGCTTCCACGAAGGCGTCCGAGCGAACATTCGACAGCGCTTACGGTTTCTCTTTCAGCATTGCGATAGGGTTGATTCTCTTCATTGCCGGGCTTGTCATGAGCCTCGCTCTTGGCGAAGGCGGCATGGGCTTTGTCTTCGGCATACCGCTCCTTATAGCGGGACTTGCCGTGCCGCTCTTCATGATGCGCGACGTGTTTCGCAGGAGCGACATAGAGGGCGCGTGCCCCTACTGCGGCGGCTCCATACACACCACGGACGCGACCATCAGGCTCGACTGCCCTGTTTGCAGCAAGCATCTAATGGTCAAGGACACCAAGTTCATCAAGACCGAATAGATTCGTCGAAGAGCCGGAAATAGCAGAAGCAGTAGGCAGCCGAACGACGGTTCGCGCAGCCTACTGCTTTTCCGTCTAAAGCTTCCGGTCAGTGCTGCTTGCGACACCGACAAGGCATCAGCCGGTATGATTTATCTGGGGTACGAGACCCAGCCGCGGCTGAAGTAGTCGCTGAAGGTGAGCGCGAACATTATCATCAGCCAGAAGATGCCAGCCGCCACAATCACCCACGTGAGGCGCGTGCTGTAGCGAACGTGCATGAAGTAGAGCACGACCAGCGTGGCCTTCGTCACGGCGATGGTCAGAGCAACGACCGTGTTCGCTCCGTGAAAGATGAAGTCAAGGTCTTGCAGCGCAACGTAATAGGTGAGCAGCGTTCCCGCTATCAGCGCGCCGAATATCACGAAGTAAACTTTTTTTGAAACTATGTGTTCAGACATGGCTCAAAAATTTCAATGCCCGCCGTGCTCAAGATGCCTGCCCAGTAGATAGAGCAGCGGGAACAGGAATATCCATACGATGTCAACAAAGTGCCAGTAGAGTCCGGATATTTCTACGGGCGCATGATACTCCGGCGTGAACCTGCCTTTGCGCGCGTAGTAGACCAGATAGACCATTATCCCCAGCCCTATAATCATGTGCAGCGCGTGCAAGCCCGTCATCGCAAAGTAAATCCAGAAGAACATCTCCAAATTCCTCTCCGTTACACCGACGGGCAGCGCGTTCTCCCAGTGAAACGGGCGACCCGGTATCAGGCTGCCGGGTATCAAATGGTCTCTGTACTTGTCGTAATACTCTATGCCCTTGATGACCAGAAACGTCGTGCCAAGCACCATCGTGGTTAGCAGAAAAATCAGTTGATTGCGTCGGCTGCCCGTCTGGGCATAGTAGACGGCCAGCGCCATTGTCAGGCTGCTGACGATGAGCACTATTGTGTTGGTCGCACCGAGCCTCACGTCAAGATGGTTGCTCGCCGTAGCGAACGCGACGGGGAACTGCCAACGGTAGATCGTGTAAGCTAGAAAGAGGCCGCCAAAGAACATTATCTCCTGAACCAGGAAGACCCACATCCCAATCGTCCCGGCCTCGCGCTGCTGCTCAAGGTTGTCGAAGTGATGCGCCAGCGCCTCATGCGCATGTGCCTCGTGCGCCGCCGCGCCTTCATGAGTTATTGCATGCCCTTCTGCCAATGTCTTTCTCCGTGATAAGTGATGAGTGATAAGTGATAAGTAAAGAACATAAGATGGAATTTAGAAGTCAGCGGGCAGAAGATAAAAGTTTTACCTTCTGACTCCTGATTCCTTCTCTTATCACTTATCACTCATCACTTATCACCTCTTTTAGCTCTCCGTATATGCCGGATAGTCCGGCGGGAAATCTGCTGCGTCTCGCGGCCCGAACTTGCCTATGATCTTCAACTCTTCGGGCGGCGCGAACTCGTAAGCTTCCCACGTCACGACCGGCGTTACCGTAAAATTCTCCGTCGGCGGCGGGCTTGAAGTGCGCCACTCAAGACCGGGCAGCGCCCACGGGTTCGCAGATGCCGCGCGCCCGTAGCGCATAGACCAGATGAGATAAATCATGGGTATCAGCATCCCGAATCCAAGAATCGTTGCGCCAGCCGAAGACATCACGTTCAGCACCTGCCAGATGGGAATGTCCGGGTACGCATGATACCTGCGCGGCATCCCCATGTAGCCCACCACGAACTGCGGGAAGAAAGTCAGGTTGAAGCCGACGAATATGACGAGCGCTGCAAAGCGCCCCCAGCTTTCCGGGTACATACGCCCTGTAATCTTCGGCCACCAGTAATGAAGCCCGCCCAAGTATCCCATCAGAGTGCCGCCGACCATCACGTAATGAAAATGCGCGACGACGAAGTAAGTGTCCGTGACGTGAACGTCAAGACCAATGGCGGCCAAGAATAGTCCGGTCATGCCGCCAATCAGGAACAGTCCTATGAAGCCAAGACCGTAGAGCATGGGCGTGTCGTAAGAGACAGAGCCTCGAAAGAGCGTCGCAGACCAGTTGAAGACTTTCACGGCTGAAGGTATAGCAACCGCAAAGCTCAGAAACGAAAAGATCATTCCGGCGTAAATGCTCTGGCTGGAGACGAACATGTGATGTCCCCAGACGAGAAAGCCGAAGACGGCAATCGCAATCGAAGAGAAGGCCACGAACGAGTAGCCGAAAATATTTTTGCGCGAAAAATTGGCTATCAATTCGCTGACCACACCCATAGAAGGCAGTATCATGATGTAAACAGCCGGGTGCGAGTAGAACCAGAACATGTGCTGGAAGAGAACCGGGTCGCCCCCAAGGCGCGGGTCGAATATACCTATGTGGGCTATGCGCTCAAGCGCCACGAGCAGAATAGTGATGGCGATGACGGGCGTGCCGAGAATCATAATCAGGCTAGTGGCGTAGTGCGACCAGATAAACAGCGGCAGCCGGAACCATGTCATACCGGGCGCGCGCATTGTGTGAATCGTGACTATGAAATTAAGCCCGGTCAGAATTGACGAAAACCCGCTGACGAAGACGCCCAAGCCAGCTATCACGACGTAGGTGTTCGAGAAGTTGGTGCTGTACGGAACGTAGAACGTCCAGCCCGTGTCTACTCCGCCCGATAAAAGCGCCCAGATCGTTAGAATTCCGCCAAGCATGTAGATGTACCAGCTCAACAGATTGATCTTGGGAAAGGCCAAATCCTTCGCTCCTATCATAATCGGCACGAGGAAGTTGCCGAGCACAGCCGGAATGGATGGAATCAGAAAGAAGAAGACCATTATGATGCCGTGCTGTGTGAAGACCTTGTTATAGGTCTGCGACTGGAACAGGTCTCCTTTGGGCGTGAGCAACTCTATGCGAATCAGCAGCGCGTAGATTCCGCCGAGCATGAAGAAGAGGCTGACTCCGGCCAGATAGAGCAGGGCTATGCGCTTGTGATCCTTCGTCAGCAGCCAGGACTTCAGGCCGTAGGTTGCGTTCAGGTAGTTCACGCGCGGCGTTTCTGGCGGTGTTGCTAATGTTTCTTGCATAACTTTAATAACCCGTGATTACTGTCTAACGCGGCCTGCGTGTTACGGGCGCGCCCGTAACATTCCCGTTCCTTGAATTCGCCGATGGAGATGCCTGCGCAGCAGGGGCGTTATTATTCGCCTGCGTGTTTGCGGGGCGCGCCGTCGTCGTGATGCCGGATGTACGCTGCGGGCTGAGCGATTTTATGTAAGCGATGAGTTGAAGCAGTTGTTCTTCGCTCACCTGCCCTTGAAACGTAGGCATTATCGGTTGATACCCTGCGACAACTTTCGCCGTTGGATTCAAGATAGACTCGCGCAAATAGTTCTCGTCAGCCACAGCCGTCCCATCGCCCTGAATCGGCACAGAACTTCCCAGAAGATTCGTGAGCGCTGGCCCGCGCCCCCCCTGCCCGTTGTCGCCGTGGCACGATGCGCAGCCCAGAGTGTTCTGGAAAAGATTCTGCCCGGCGGCAACCGGAGTCTGCTGGTTTGCGCCGCCGCTCAGCCAGTCGCCGAACTCGGCAGGCTCCATCACTACCACTGTGCCTATCATCCCGGAATGGTTCGTGCCGCAGTATTCGGCGCAGAACAGATGATACGTGCCCGGCTTCGTAGCCTCGAACCAGAGCGTTGTGTACTTGCCGGGAACTACGTCTGCCTTGACGCGAAATTCGGGGATGAAGAACGAGTGAATGACATCCTCTGTCGTCATGATTAATTTCACTTTGCGACCCACAGGAATGTGAAGCGCATTTATCTCGCGCTGCCCCGTAGGGTGTTGCAGCTTCCACATCCACTGCTTGCCAACGACGTAAACCTCCATCGTATCGCGCGGCATGCGATACTGCTTGAAGTAAACGTCAGCGCCCCAGACGAACATGCTCATCGCTATGATAAATGGGATGACTGTCCACATCGTTTCCAGCTTGAGCGATCCTGCAATCGGGCGCGGAATCTCAAACGGCGTGCGCCGCTTGTATTTAATAGCGAAGAAGATGACCATTCCGGCGATCAGGACTGTGAAAAATATCGTGACGCCGACGAGATAAAAGAAGAGCGCGTCCACCTGCCCCGAAACGGTGGAAGCGCTTTCCGGCAAAAATGGAAACCAGAACAGCATAAATTTCAGGCAGCGCCTCCCGCGTGGATGCGCTCGTCGTTAATAGACCTCTCTCGCCGCTTCAGTATTATGAGTAATCCAATTATAGCCAGCACAGTGATGCCTGCCGCCAGTTGATAGAATCTGAAGACAAGCGCGTAGCGGCCTGTGGCCGGATCGTAGTGATAGCAGTAGAGCAGCACCTGATCCACAGGCGACCCGATTCGATTTTCCGAAGCCTCTATCAATCCCAAACGCAAATCTCTGGGCGCATACTCTATGCCGTAGAAGTAGCGCGCCACTTTCGCTTCGGGCGTCAGCACCATGATGCCCGATGCGTGCGCGAACTGGCTCGTAGAAGGATCGAACGCGAAACGAAAGCCCACAGCTTCCGCTAGCCGCTTGATGTTCCCTTCATCGCCCACTAGAAAATGCCAGCCCGCCGCAGCGTTCGACTGCCCAAGTTTTCTTAGATAAAGCTCCTTCTTCTTCGCCGCAAGCTCATACGTGTCGCGCGCATCGAAGCTTACAGTCACAACCTCGAACTGATCTCCGACGTTGAAGCCCAGTCCCTTGAAGCTTCCCGCCATGCCGTTTAGCACCTGCGTGCAGAGCATCGGACAGTTGTAGTAGACGAGCGCGAGAACAACGGGCTTTCCCTTGTTGAAATATTCGCCAAGTTGAACAGCGCGCCCCTGTTCATCCGTGAAAACAAGATCAAGCGGAACCTGCGAACTCAATTTCTGGTCAATCCCTACGTTTTGAAGCGCGGGCGGCACGCCTGTGGGCTGTGGCGCTCCTGTGTTTCTCATAGGCGCATACTGCGGCACAGGAACGTTGGGCTGAGCAAGACAGAAGGAGAAGGGTAAAAGGAGAAAGGTTAAAAAGAGCAGAAGATACCCAGCGGCACGCCTGAGCGCATGGAGAGCAAATGCATGCTCAATGCCCTTCATCCTTATCTTCTGAATCTTCACTTTCTCTATTTTCACTTTCAACTTCATTCTACTGCCTTCTTCTTTCCGTCATGCGCCCCGAACTCTGATAGGTCGGAATCTGCTGCCCGTTTGAGATTTGTTCGTCGCTGCCCTGTTGCTGGCGCGCGGGCAATCCTTGAGAGAGAACCTGCTGCATGGCCTGTGCGATGGGGATGCTCACGCGAGCGCCGGTGCCCGGATCAACCTTGCCGTTCTGTAGCTCTTCGTCCCACACCTTTGTCAATATTTTTCTCTCGGCCTGCGGCTCCTCTAATTCAAGATTCACTCTACCGCTCGGATCAACCCTGTAGCCCTGCTCTTCAAACTCTCGCCGTTTGCTCGCATCCACCTGTACAGACCATCCTTGCGAGTCCTGAAGTCGCGGCTCAGGCGGTAGTTGCTGCTGGCCTGTCAGAGCCATAGGCGCAGGCGGGTTCTCTCTTTCAAGCTTAGCCTGCCGCCCCTCAAGAAACTTGAACATAGCCCACATCAGCACGTGTACAACTATACCGAAGATGACCAGCCCGGCCACGAACTTAAGAATGGCCGGGACGTTCACGTCGCTCCCCTCGTGCGCAACATCAGGGTTCTGAATGTACGACACGTCCGGCGTGATATGAATGTCGTCCTTCTTCCCGAATCTAGCCATAAATATATAGTGATGAATGAAGAGTGCAGAGTGATGAATTAAAGAGAGAATAGCTTTTCAATTCATCACTCATCATTCTGCACTCTGCACTGCCTTTCAATGTCCTCCGTGATCCTCCAGCGATTCAGCAAGGCGCTGGTCGCCCGTGGGCAGAAGCGGGCGCTGCTGCAACTGCCACGCGAAATAGGCCAGCCACAGGCCGCCGATTGCGATGGGCGCGACCACATCCATCCAACTCATAGCGAAAGCGCCTTTATGAAATTCCGGCACGATAGTCCAGACTAAATCAATAAAGCGCATCACGAAGATTGCGACCGCGACAATCGCCAGCTTGCTTGCATTGCGCTTCAGATCGCGCGACAGCAGCATCAGGAACGGGAGCGCAAAATGCAGTATGGGGAGCAGCAATCCCACCCATCCCCATCCGCCGCGCGTGCGATACAAGTACCACTTAATCTCTTCCGGCAGGTTGCCAGCCCAGATAATCAAGTATTGCGAGAACGCGAAATAAGCCCAGAGCATCACGAACGCCAGAAGCAGTTTCCCAAGATCATGAAAATGTCTGGGCAGTAAGACTTCGTTCATGGGTTTTCTGGCAGAGAGCCAGAACATCACGACGATGACGAACGCGAACGCGCTCAAATTCCAGCCCGCGACAAAAAGCAGGCCGAAGATTGTTGAGAACCATTCGGGTTCAAGCGACATCATCCAGTCAATCGCGGCGAACGTTACACTCAAGATAAAGATGCCGAGGCCGGGGCCGCTCACGCGCTGCATCTTCTTGGTAAGCCCGCGCGCTCCTGTCTTATCCTGCTCGCGCGACCAGAGATTCAGCACGTACATCATCCCTATCCAGAGCGCGAAGTAGATGAACGAACGGGCTAGAAAGAACGGCACGTTCAGATAGCCGCGCTTCGAGTTGATTATCTCGATTGACTGCGGCGTAGCGTTGAAGCCCTGCGGATTCACCCACTCGTAAACGTGCGGCAATCCGATGAAGGCCAACGGCAGAAAGAGCACCAGCATCAGCGGCAGCGTTCTGGTGCCCGCTTCCAGCACACGACGAATGACTATGCCCCACGCGCCGCTAATGTTGTGCTGAAGCATCAGGAGTCCCAGACAGCCCACGCTCACGCCAGTCCAGAAGACGAATCCCACAAGATAAGAGCGGAAGAATTGTGTGATACCCGGAACCTGATTCTGCCCGCTGCCGTGCGGCACGAATATGCCCAGGACGAACAGCAGCATGAAGACGACGCCGACGATGAGCGCGAGGCGCTGGTAGCGTCCGACTTCCGCAGGGGCCGCGTATGTGGTCTCTACGCTCGCGCTCACTATCTCTGTCCTCCGGTCTGTGCGGGTTGCTGCTGCGGAAGCGTCGCGCCTTGCGCAGGTGACGCGCTTTGCGGTCTCGTCGCTTGTAGAGCACGTATGTATGCGATGATAGCCCAACGATCCGTAGCCGGAATTTGTTGAGCGTAATTCGGCATAGCGCCCCAGCCGTTGGTAACCACGTCGAAGAAATGGCCTACGGGTGCGATGCGCAGTTCAGGCGTGTAGTAGGAAGGCGGCTTGCGGTATCCGCGCCGCACTATCATGCCGTCGCCGTCGCCGGTCATCCCGTGACAGACCGCGCAGAAAATCTGGTAACGCTCCTGCCCGCGCTCAAGAACCTGCTCGGTGACGGGAAAAGGAAACAGGGTCGAATCCGCTTCGCCTGTAGTGCCGCCAGCCTGTTGCGCATTAACGCCCGATGCCATAGTCGTCGTCGGATTACTCTGCGCCGTTCCATGTTGCGGCGTAGAGTTCTCAGCCGCCTGCCTGCTTTGCCCAGCGCCCTGCCCGCTCGCCCCGCTATTCTGCGTCGCAAGCGGAGCGCTGCGCGTCTTGCCAGTGTAAAGAAGCGAGTCGTCGTGCAGGTATCCGCGCGGCACAGTCCCTTCGACGAGCGGGCGTGATGATAGACCGTCGCGGAAGAAGCGGCTGGATTCGTAAACCTCGTAGCGAGGCTGATCCTGCATGTCCTGTCGGCAGCCCGCGAAGAGGAGAGAGAAGAGAGAGAGCAGCATCAAACAGGCGAGCCGCTTTCCGCTCGCCGGCATACGATGTCTGACATCCGACATATGCTCTTCAGACTTCAACATCAACTACCTCGTTCGCGTTCAGCGTGTTCATAAACTGCCGTGTCTTTTCATACTCGAACACGGGGTCTTTGGCTTCGATTACCAGAAAGAAATGGTCGCGCGAAGCCAGATCGAAATTCGGCGCGTTAAAAACCGGGTGATACGGCATGGGCAATCCGTTGAGCGCGAGCATCCCTAAGACAGCCGCGAACGCCGCAAAGAGCACAGTCATCTCGAACGTAATCGGGATGAACGCGGGCCAACTGTGCAGAGGTTTGCCGCCAACGTTTAAGGGATAGTTGATGACGGCGACGTAATACTGCATGAAATAGCCCGCCAGTCCGCCGACTATGCCGCCAATCAAAACGATTAGCGGAAGCCGTGTGCGATGAAACCCTATGGCCTCGGACAACTCTTCAATCGGATACGGCGAGTAGCCATTAATCTTTCTATAGCCCGCTTCGTAAGCCTCGCGCGCGGCTGCCACCACGTCGGTCGGATTATCGAACGACGCCATCAACCCGTAGAGCGGCGGCTTCACCAGCCTGTCTTCGCGCGGCTTTAACTCTTTAACCTCGCTCATAAGCCATTAAGAGGTGATAAGTGATGAGCGATAAGTGATAAGAGAAAGCATTTAGTTCTTATCTCATCACTTATCACTCATCACTTATCACTGCTTTCACACTGCCTCCTCCTCCTCTATCTCCGCCTGCGGCAGAATGGTGCGCATCTCGAAGATGGAGATCATCGGCAGGAATCTGATGAACAGGAACAGTAGGCTGAAGAACAGCCCGATTGTTCCCAGATACATTGACCAATCCCAGAAGGTCGGCTTGTACATGCCCCAGGACGAGGGCAGAAAATCTCTGTGCAGGCTCGTTACCACGATGACGAATCGTTCGAGCCACATGCCTATGCTGACGACGACGGCGATAAACCAGAGTATCACTGTGTTCTTGCGGAAGAACTTGAACCAGAGAAGCTGCGGCGTGAACCCGTTACAGAAAATCAGTGCCCAGTAGTAGACAGCGTAGGGGCCTAGCATGCGATTGCGAATCAAGAAGCTTTCGTACTGGTTCGCGCTGTAATAGCCAAAAAAGGCTTCCATCAAGTAGCCGTAAAGAACTATCAGCCCGGTTGCCAGCATCACTTTCGCCATGTTGTCAATGTGGCGGTCTGTGATGAATCCCTCAAGCCCGTAAAGTTTTCTCAAGGGGATGGTCAGAAGCAAGACCATTGCGAACCCTGCGTAGATTGCTCCCGCGACGAAGTAGGGCGGAAAGATGGTCGCGTGCCAGCCGGGAATTATGCCGATTGAAAAGTCGAAGCTGACAATCGTGTGCACCGAAAGCACCAGCGGAGTTGCAAGCCCGGCCAGAAGCAGGTAGGCCATCTCGTAACGCGCCCAGTGGCGAGTGCTTCCGCGCCAGCCCATCGCAAGCATCCCGTAAATCCACTGGAAGGGGCGGCTCTTCGCCCTATCACGAAGCGTAGCGAAATCAGGAATCAATCCTATGAACCAGAAGAGCGCCGAAACAGTTCCATAGGTCGAGACCGCGAACACGTCCCACATCAAGGGCGAGCGAAACTGCGGCCAGATGTTCATGGTGTTAGGGTAAGGAAAGAGCCAGTAGGCCAGCCATGGTCTTCCCAGGTGAAACACAGGATAGATGCCAGCGCACGCCACAGCGAAAAGCGTCATCGCTTCTGCGAACCGGTTAATCGAAGTGCGCCACTCCTGACGAAGCAGAAGCAGGATTGCAGAGATTAATGTTCCGGCGTGGCCTATGCCTATCCACCAGACGAAGTTGATGATCGGCATGGCCCAGCCGACGGGGATGTTCGTGCCGAAAATTCCAACGCCTGTGAAGACCAGATATGTGATGGAGAGCAGAAGCCCCTGGGCGAGCATGAAGGCGATGGCGAAACCTGCGAACCACCAGATAGGCGTGCGACGGCGCAACACGATAGAGCTAATCTTGTCCGTGACGGACGCGAAGGTGTAATCCGCGTCCACGACCGGCTCGGTCGCGTGTGTTCGCTCTTCCTGGTGCGGATGTTCCATGATTCGTCTTCTTAAGCTTCCCCTGAAATCTCCGGGTTAGGATTGCGCACGCCCGGCAGATAGGTCGTTCGTGGTCGCGTGTTCAAATCCGCCAGCAGCGAGTAGTCCTGCTCATTGGCCTTCAACTTCGCCACGCGCGAGTTCGGGTCATTTATATTGCCGAACACTATCGCTTCGGTCGGGCACACGGCCTGACACGCCGTCACAACTTCGCCGTCGCGCACAGGGCGACCCTCTTTTTCGGATTCGATCTTGGCCCACTGAATTCGCTGCACGCAGTAAGTGCATTTCTCCATCACGCCGCGCGAGCGCACGGAGACTTCAGGGTTGCGCATCAATTGATAGGTCGGCGTAGTCCAATCCTGATAGAGCAGGAAGTTGAAGTGGCGCACCTTGTACGGGCAGTTGTTAGAGCAATAGCGCGTGCCTACGCAACGGTTGTAAACCATGTCGTTCAATCCTTCGGCGCTATGCACTGTGGCGTGAACCGGGCAGACAGGCTCGCACGGCGCGTTCTCGCAATGCATGCAGGGCACGGGCATGAAGTGAGTCTCTTCTACGTTCTCAGCAGTACCCTCGAAGTAGGTGTCTACTCTTAGCCAGTGCATCTCGCGGCTGCGGAACACCTGCTCTTTGCCTACTATGGGAATGTTGTTCTCGGACTGGCACGCGACAATGCAGGCGTTGCAGCCCACGCACGACCCTATGTCAATCGACATGCCCCATGCGTAGTTCAATTCGTTCCCCTGATTCTGATAGTCGTAGTTCGGGTACATCGTCTCATCGTGCGGCGGCGACTCTTCTTCATGTGCATGACCTTCGGCGGCTTGCGTGTGCTCGCCACCGTGCTGCAACTCCGCAAGGCTGCGCGTGCGAACGATGTCGCGGTTCTCCATGTTGAAGTGTAGCTGTGTGGTCGCCAGTTGAACCTGATCGCCAGCCGCGATTATTTGCGCGCCCGCGCCGAACCACGGGGCGTCCGACGTGCGAAGCAGGTATGCATTGAAGCCACGATTTTCCCCTACATTGCCCGCGAGCCTTCGCCCGTAACCCAGATGAACCGTGATTACGCCGTCAGGCTGACCCGGAAGAATCCAGATTGGAATGTTTTTAATCTCGCGCCCTTGATAAGAGAGGTTGACAGTATCAACGAACGTATCGCCGCCCCACCTGCCGGTCTGACTTGTGAGCTTCAAATCATCGGCAGTCTTGCGGCTTATCATCACCGCGTTGTCCCACGTTAATTTCGTCATGGGCTTGGGCAATTCCTGAAGCCAGCCGTTATTCGCAAAGCGCCCGTCATGGACGGTAGGGTCTGTGCGAAAAATAATCTCGAAGCCGCCGGGCTGAGCGGTTGAAGCTATAGCAGGTTGATTGGCCCAATCCGTCTTGGGGGTGAAAGTTTTTTGCGGCAGCGCAGTGCCCGGAATCACGCCGTCATGCACGGCCTTGCGCCACGCCTGCTCGAAATCATGGGATGGATTTGCTGTGTCTTCCTGCGTGGTTCCCAGAGATTCCAGCCTCTGGCTCTGCCAGTAGCCGCGAACGATGTCGTAACCCTTCTGATCCGGCGATTGCGCGAACGCAGCTAGGAATTCGTGCGCCGAGCGGCTGTCGTAGAGCGGCGCAATCAGCGGCTGGACGATTGACGCTGTGCCATCGTAGGCGCGCGTGTCGCTCCATGCTTCCAGATAGTGCGTCTCCGGCAAGTGCCAGTGGCATAGCTCCGAAGTCTCGTCACGATACATGCTGAGGTGAATGCGCAGCTTAACTTTATCCAGCAGAGCTTTGTTGAAGCTGAGATCGGCGGGCGCGTTGTAAACAGGATTGCCGCCGACCATGACCAGCATGTCAACGATGCCGTTGTTGATGTCGCCAACGAGTTCGCGCAAAGATTGAATCTGGTCAATCGCGTTCGCTTCCACAGGGTCTGTGTAAGCGACAGTCTTGCCTGCGTTGCCTAGCGCAGCGTTCATAGCGTGAGCCAGTGCGTGAATCGCGGGCGGCTGCTCGTCGCCTGCGATTACTATGCTCTTGCCCGCGCTCTGCTTCAGATCGTTCACGAGCGCAGTAATCCATTTGCCGTGTGAACCAACAGAGCCTTGATTGCCGCCCGTATTCACGCCGACGCCCGTTGCGACAGCGCGAACGAAATTCTCAATCTCACTCGGACGAATCGCCAGACGATGATCGGCTTTCGCGCCAGTGTTCGTGGGCGTGGTCTCTATGACATAAAGCCTGTTCATGGCGGCTATGTCGCGCCGCTTTTTGGCAAAGTCGCGCGCGTTGCGAATGTTGCCCGGCCCGCAGGCTAGAAAATCGGAGTCAATAGAAAAGACGCGATCTGCCACGGCGAAGTTATACATAACGTTCACCGGAGCGCCGAATGCCGTCATCGCTCCGTTGAATGCGCTGTGTCGAGCGGCTGGCTCGTATTGATGCCACTTCGCAGCAGGAAAGTCTGCGAGAATAGCTTTCATCTGTGCGGCGAGCGTAGGCGATACAATCGTCTCTGTCAGGAAACGAAGTCCCGCCCCCTGTTTCAGCCTCTGCTCCCTATCCAGCGTCTCGCGCACTTCGCCCAAAAATGCAGACCACGGGCGCGTCTCTTCGCGGAAGATGGGAGTCTGCGAGCGATCCGGGTCGTAGAGCGTCAGAATTGAAGCCTGAGAGAAGATGTCCGTCGCGCCCTGGCTGTCCGGGTGAAGCTCGTTGCCCTCAATCTTGGTCGGCCTTCCTTCGTTGCTTTTGACCAGAAGCCCTGTGCCCACACCGCACATCGTCATCGCAGTTGCGAAGAAGAGAGCCTTGCCGGGAACTTCCTCTTCAGGCTGCCTGACGTAAGGCACTATGCTTTCTGGCGGCTGAGCGACGCAGCCGCTCAAACCCGCCAGAGCCAGCGACGCTCCCATCAATTTCAGAAACGTGCGGCGCTCTACAGGGTCATCCCAAACTTCCGCCTGCTGCGGGTACTCGCGCAGCATGAACTCTTGAAACTCCGGCGTGTCTGCCATCTCTTCCAGACTGCGCCAGTAACGCTTGCCGTCACCTTCTTGCCCGGCAAGCACGCGGTCTTTCAACAACCGGAAGTTTTTCTCTCTGTCTGTGCTAGGCATCTAACCTCGATCCATGAATTCCTTTAGCGATGGCACGTCGAACAACTCGTCAAAACGTTCGGCGGTTGAATGTGATAGGTCTTCACGAGTTGCGCGCCGGCCTCTTCCTGATTCGCAGGCGGAATCCACTCCATGTTGTAAATCTCGCGTTGCGGGCGCACGAACTTCTGCGGCTCGCGGTGGCATGCCAGACACCACTCCATCTGCAAAGAGGAGGCTTGGAAAACGACAGGCATCTGAGCCACGTTGCCGTGACACGTAGAGCAGCCGACGCCCTTGTTTACATGAATGCTGTGATTGAAATAAACGTAGTCGGGAAGATCGTGAACCCTGACCCATTCGATTGGCTTGCCCGTTCGCCAGCTTTCGCGCACGGGCGCTAGATACGGACTGTCAGCCCAAATTTGCGAGTGGCAGTTCATGCAGGTCTTGGTGGGCGGCATCCCTGCATTGTTCGATGTTTCTACGGAGGTATGGCAGTAGCGACAATCAATGCCGTCGTCGCCAACATGATGCTTGTGGCTGAACTGAACGGGCTGTTGACGCTCGACCCACTGGCCTGTGTTCCAGGACGAGCGGTTGATTTCGGCCACGACCCATGTGGCCGCAATAAGAATGAAGATTGCTCCGAAGATACTCAGCTTGGCTAAAAAATTTGTGCTGTGATGGAATATCTGCGGCATCCCGCTCGTAACCTTTCAGCAAATCTTTCAGGGCAAAAGCTGGTGGCGACTTCAAGATAAGGAAGGAGCAAACTACACGTCCATCCCGACAAGCACGAGCGCCTGCATTCTTTCTCACGTACCGAAGAGCAAGAACACCGAGCGCGAGCGCCGACGCTTCCCACGAAAACTCTTGTATTAAAGTATTGCCAAGTGCAGATACTTTACTAGAGAAGCGGCAAAAAATTCAAACGAATAAATTCACAAACAGAAATTATTGTGCGGAAGACTAATTCTTAATTAACACGAAAAGTTAAAGAAGAGCGCCAGAAACTTTGTTGAGAGATTTGAAGTTGAAGGAAAAAGGTGTGTGGCTCAATAACCCTGATTCTCGTGTGTTAGCTCTTTTGACCTGGAGTTTAAGCAGTGACGTTTTGTGCGGCGTCGCGTGCGAGCATGGCTACGCCTATGGATACGGCGTCTGTGCCTAATGCTGCTGCGACTATCTGCGTGGCTTCGTAGCAGGGTTGGAAGGCGCGGCGGCCTGCCTCGCGTATTATGGGATTGAGAATGAGGTCTCCGGCCTCCATCACAGCGCCGCCTATAACTATGCGCTCTATGTTCAGTAGATTGATGACGCTCGCAACGGCAGCGCCTATGTACTTGCCTGTGCGCTCTATCATCAGCAACGCGAAGTCATCGCCGTTTCTTGCTTCGCGCGCAATGTCGGCGACGGTGAAATCCTTGCTCATCGCAAGCTTAGATAAGCTTGAGGTCGCGTCGCGGCTCAGACGCTCGTTCGTGCGGCGGACTATGTTTGCAGCGGACGCGACGGTTTCAAGACAGCCCATATTGCCGCAGCTACATTCACTTCCTTCGGCATCAATCGTGATATGGCCGAACTCTCCTGCGAACCCCGATGCGCCCAGCCACAGCTTGCCGTCAATGATTATCGCGCCGCCTATTCCTGCGCCCAGCGTGACGTAGAACATGTGGCGGCTGCCGTTTCCCGCGCCAACCTTGTATTCGCCGTAGGCCGCAGCGTTCGCGTCGTTCTCAAGCTCGGCGCGAATTCCGGTCGCCTCCATCAGCTCCGAATGGATGTTGCCGCGCACGACCGCCGGGAGGTCTGTCGAGACCAGCACGCGGTCTGTCTGGCGATTGACGAGGCCGGGGATTCCAACGCCTATGGACTTGATGTTGGGCGAGATGTCGCGCAAATCCGCCACGATGCGCGTAATCTGCCCTACCAGATTATCGTGCTCCATAGGGGCTTCGCGGCGTTCTATGATCGCGCCCTCGTTTGAGACGAGCGCAGCGCGCATCGTCGCGCCCGAAAGATCAACGCCGATAAAGTTAGGCGATTCTATGTTTTTGCTAGACATAAAGCCCAAGCGCGACTCTCGAAAGACGAGATAGGCGCGGGTGGCAGGAAACGCACGCATTTTAGTGGACTGCTCAACAGGCTGTCAAACAAGGCGCTCAACGTGTAGAATAAGGGATGAGGGCAGAAGGGATAAAGGATGAATAAGATTGAGTTGATTGCATATTGATGCTTTCACTCAATCTTATTCATCCTTTATCCCTCATCCCTCATCCCTTAACCATGCAGATTCGTTCCATACTGTTGCCTACGGACTTCAGCGAGTGCGCAAGTTACGCGCTATCATATGCTACATCTTTCGCGCGCTCGTCCGGTGCAAAGCTCATCTGCGTTCATGTCATAGAGCCTATTGTTCCGACCGTGGGCTATTCCGGGCTATCCGAACCGCTGCCCGTCGCAGACATCAGCGAGCAGTTGGAAGACACTGCCACGCGCGAGTTGCCGAAGATAGCCACGCATGAAGAGTGCGCCGGACTGGATGTTGAAGAGGTCGTGGCGCACGGCGATGCCGCATCCGAGATTGTGCGGGTCGCACGCGAGCGCAATGTTGATTTAATAGTCATATCATCGCACGGGCGAACCGGCCTGGGGCGCATACTCTTCGGCTCGACAGCCGAATCCGTAGTGCGCCACGCGCACTGCCCCGTGCTCGTCGTCAAACCACCACAAGGGCAGTGATGAATGCGGAGTGCAGAGTGATGAATTATTGCAAGTTAAGCTATGAGCCGAAAGATATATGATCTGAAAGCTAGAACGGAGGAATTTGCTTTGCGGGTCATTCGCTTATATGGTGCTCTTCCGAAAACAACCGACGCACAAGTGTTAGGCAAGCAACTGCTTCGAAGTGGCACGTCTGTCGGAGCGCATTATAGGGAGGCTATCCGAGCAAGGTCTGTTGCCGAATTCGTAAGTAAAATTGAGGGCGGGTTGCAGGAGCTTGAGGAAACTTCGTACTGGTTAGAACTCCTTGTCGAAAGCGGAATCGTCTCAGCCGACAGACTGGTAGAGCTTCGGAAGGAGGCAGAGGAGCTTATTGCGATGTTTGTTTCCTCAGTTAAAACTGCTAAGGGGAATCAACAGAAAACCTAATTCATCACTCTGCACTCCGCATTCATCACTGTAGTTTTATGCCGCATACGTTTTACGATCTCATAGGGCAGTTCGGCCTTTATGCCGTCTTCTTCCTCACAGTGTTCGAGGGGGATATAACGCTGCTGCTGGCGGGCGTGCTGGCGCACAGCGAGTTTTTCGGCAACTACAGTTTTTTGAAAATTCTGTGTGCAGGCACTCTGGGCGGCGTTGTGAGCGACAACATCGCTTATTTTATGGGGCGCGAGTTTGGCAAGGGAGCGTGCAAGTTTCGCTTCTACCGCGCCGCTCAGCCGCGCATCGAAAGACTGACGAAAAAGTTCGGGCCGTACTCGATCTTTTTATCGAAATTTATTTACGGGCTACGCTGGGGTTCGTGCGCGTTCTACGGCGTGGGGCGCATGCCTTACCTGCGCTTTCTGCCGCTCACCTTTGCGAGTTGCTTCGTGTGGGTGCTCTTTTTGTCGGGCGCTGGTTATTTCTTCAGCGGCGCAATCACGAATCTCATTGGCGATTATCATCGCATTGGCTTCTACCTGTTGGTACTCGTCACGCTAAGCATAATTGCCTTCTATCTGGCCGAAAGATTCTGGCTGACGAAGAAGATTGAAGAGGCAGACCCGGAACGCTTCCAGGAGTTCGAGCAGGAAGCCAAAGAGAAGTTGATAGGATTCAAGGAAGAGCTACAGGAGCGCATGCACCTGTCACAACTGCCGCGCCGCAAAGAGAATCCCAAGCAGAAACGCGGCGAAGCCGAAGGAGACTGAGAGCAAGGATGAGGGATGAGGGATGAGGGATGAAATGGGTTGAGCCAGTTGCGCGTTGACGCTTTCGCTCAATCTCTTTTCATCCTTCATCCCTCATCCCTCATCCCTTCAAACTTATGATTATCGAGTCATCTGCTCCGACGAGAGTTGATCTGGCTGGTGGGACGATTGACATCTGGCCGCTCTATCTGTTTCACAGGGGCGCGGCCACTGTTAATTTCGCAATAAATTTACGCGCGCGTTGCCGTATAGAGACTCGCACGGACGGGCGCATCATACTGGAGTCGCGCGACCGCAAAGTGGCTTTCGAGACGGAGCTTGCCGCGATTGAAGATTTGGCGCGCGAGGAACGTCTTGAGCTTATATCGAAACTTGTTCACTTCTTCAAACCCGAAACGGGGTTTCATCTTGTAGCGGAGAGCGAAGCCCCTGCGGGCGCGGGACTCGCCGGTTCCTCTGCGCTCAACATCGCCTGCATCGGCGCGCTCAACCGGCTAGTCGGAAATCGCTACGACCCGCGCAAGTTCTTCACCCTCGCGGCAAACATCGAAACCACAGTCATACGAGTTCCCGCAGGATTTCAGGACTACTATTCTGCCTATTATGGCAGCGCGTCGTGCATTCATTACCGGCCCGAAGGAATTTTCAGGGAAGCTCTTTCGTTCGACGTGGGAACCTTGGAGAAGCGAATCGCCATCTGCTACACAGGCGAACCCAGGTTGTCCGGCACGAACAACTGGGATATTACAAAAAGGCACATTGATGGCGACCCTGAGCTTTTCACGCTCTTTGACGGCATACGCGATTCGGCTTTGAGAATGCGCGAGGCTTTAATCGCTAACGACTGGCGCGCTGTGAGCGAAAACATGAGCAAAGCTTATCCCAACCGCAAGCGATTAGCGCCGGGCGTCGCCACACCGCAGATGGATATGCTGGTGGAGAAGGCTCTTGCCAACGGCGCTGAAGCCGCCAAGATTTGCGGCGCTGGCGGCGGCGGCTGCATAGCGTTCTTCTGCGCAGAAGGGCACAGAGCAGATGTTGAGCGTGCGCTAGCGGAAGAGGAAGACGTTGAAGTGCTGGATTGGAAGTTGGATCAGGAAGGGCTGGTTGTGCGCGAAAGCTGAAGTCGCCGGGAGGCTCGTGGGCTTCGATGCGATTTTAAAATGTTCGCCATGCCCTAATTCATAAAGAACTAGCGCCGCACGAATTTCGTATCAGATAGAGCTTCACCTGGCCTGTTCAAGACGAAGGGCGCACAGCGATTTTAAGTTCGGAGAAATTTTTATGTACTGCAATTCATGCGGCTCGGAAATGGCTGCCGAGTTGAACTACTGCAACCGATGCGGAGCGATTAACCCGACGGCATTGATGTCTCTGTCGCAGCCGAAAAATGTGAGCCTCATGAAGCCTACGGTGGCGATAGGCATGGCGTTGGTGGCGCTGACGCTGGGCGGCATGGCGTTGCTCATAACAGGCGCTATAGAACTGGCACACAGGGCAGGCATTGGCACTGACCCTATAATGGCTCTAATCCTATTCGGCATGATTGTCATACTCATAATTGACGTTATGCTAATACGCCTGCTCTCTCGCATAATCAACCATTCGCTCGACGCGCCCGCACAACAGTTGAAGCCAGCCTCTGCGAAGTCGCCTAAAAATCTGGCCGGGTCGCAGTTCTCACAGCATCAACTCGGCGCACAGCCCAACTACGTAGGGAGCGTTACAGAGAACACCACGCGCACGCTTGAGCATTCGATGAAAGAGCGCGGCGCGTAAAGATATAAAGAAGTGAAAAGAGAAGCGCGCGGTAAAGTTAAATCAACTAGGACCGCGCGCTTTCTTCAGTTTACCGGAAAGTTTTTTTCGTTTTGCGAGCGCATAGAGTGCCTCGCGCCTCTTCTCTAAAGCTTTCCTGCTCTTCGCTTCACCTCTTCGACCAGCGCAGTCAATCTTGCGATCTTCTGCTCATGAGTCTCGCCGGGCACAGGGCCTATGTCGTAGTCCTGGCGTGTGACCGTGCCAGTTGCTGTGCGCACCGCAGGTTTTGCAGCAACCTTTGGCGCGGCGGCTTCGTCTGCTTTCGGCGCGCCGGGCGTTAGCTCCGTAGAAGCTTCAGGCGCAAGGTCTTCGACCGTCTCTGCGCCTGCGGCGGGCGATGCCGTTGCGGCAGCCGGACTCATGGGCGCGGCTGAAGCCTGACCTGTCGCAGCTTGAGCTTCGGCAGCCGGGCGATGCGCGTCCGCTGCCGGGGATGAATCGCGTGCGAGCGCGGAAGGCGATGCCGCTGCTGCTCCCGCGCCAGTACCTGACATATCGCCTCCGGCTAGAGTCTTGCGATGTTTGGCTTCGGCGACGATTGCCTTCAAGCGAGCAAGCTTCTGCTCGTGCGTCTCGCCGGGAACGGGGCCGGGCGCTGGCGGCGGAACGTAAGGAACGAAACCGCCTGAAGCTTCGGCGGCGGGCGTAGTTGCCGCGAGTTCGACCGCAGTCTTAGGCGCTATCACTGAAACAGCAGCTTTCTTCTCTTCGGGCGCAGGCTTCGCCGCCGCCGCAGGTTTAGCGGCTGGCGCGTGGCCGTGTCCCGTCCCTTCCGCCAGCACGTAGACGCCGCGCTCGTTCTTGACGATTGCGGGAAGAGTGCCGCCCGCAGCCTGAAGCAGCGCCGTCAATTCGCGCTCTACAAATCGCTCCTGTTTGTCCGGATCGCGCAGGTGACCAAGCGGCGGCCCCATGTAGAGCGTGCCGCAGGTCTGGCATTTGAAGAGCACATCGTTGCCGCGAAGATGCGCTTCGGATGCTTCGCCGCCCGTCTTCATCTGTTTCAGGTGGCCGTTGCAGAGCTTGCCCTTCTCGTTCTTCTCGTTGCAAACGGTCTGCGCGTTCACGATCTTCTTGGGCACGCCCGGCTTGGATTCCTGCTGCTCTGTTGGAGCTTGTTTGGCTGCGGGTGGAGTGGCGGCTATATTCTCGCTCGCGTTGGCTGACATGTGTTCCAGAGTTTCCTTCTGTCTTTTAAGGAATAGTAAAGAAGCTAGATTACTGTCCTGCCAATCTTACAGAGAGAAGGTGAAAAGTGGAAGAGTGAAAAAGGGTGGCGGGTCATTCTCAGTTTTGAACAAAACATCTACAGACAAAAACTCAACTCCTTACGCTCTCTCTTTGCGCCTTTGCGTGAGAATAAGTTTCACGCAAGACGCAAAGGCGCAAAGAAGTTTTCAATTCTTCTCTTGATGAAATTGACCTGCTACTGAAAAAGAAAAGACGCGGAGGTAAAAAGGGGAAGGAAAGAGATTTTCGTTTATCCCTTTTTACCTTTCCCTCTTCCACTTTTCTCCTTTGCCCCTTATATTGTGCGCGAATGTTGCAAAAGATTCTGGGTGGTTTGTGGCGGCGTGCGCCGAAGTTCGCTAGACGCTGGAGCGTGCGTCTGACGCAGCCGCGATTTACCGTGACGGCTGGCGCTGTCATAGTGGACGGTGAGAATCGCGTGCTGCTGTTGCGCCACGTCTTTCGCGTGAAAGAGTCGTGGGGAATACCCGGCGGGTTTATTAAAAAGAAGGAGAACCCGGAGGACGCTCTCAGGCGAGAGTTGCGCGAAGAGACGGGGCTTGAGCTTGAGAGCGCCGAGATTGCTTTCGTACGAACGCTGAAGCGCCCCACGCAGGTCGAGATAATTTTCCGCTGCCGCCCGGCGGGCGATGCCATACCCCGTAGCTTAGAGATCAAGAGCGCACGCTGGTTTGCTCTGGACGCCCTGCCGCCGGAACTCTCGAAAGACCAGCGCCACTTGATTAAACGCGCTCTCAGTGATGGAAAGAGAGAGACGGTTTGATGTATGCTTGCGGAGCAAAAAAATTGGTAATAAGTGATAAGTGATAAGTGATGAGAAAAAACAGAAAGCTTTTCTCTTATCACTCATCACTTATCACTTATCACAGGAGATTGAAAAATGGTAAATCTGATTCCGCCGCCGGACGCAGTGATGCAAATTCTGAAGCGCACGGGTGCTTTCCGCGAGGGGCATTTCGTCTATCCGAATGGCAAGCACACGCCGCACTACTTCCAGATGCCGCTGGCCTTCCGCTATTACGACACGGCGCGCGTGCTGGCCGTTGCGCTCTCACGAAAGTTCAGGCTCGAAAAAGAGATTTCGAGCCAACTGCCGAAAGTCGCAGTCATCAGCCCAAGCTCCGGCGGCATTCCCGTGGCCTTCGGCGTGCGCGAAGCTTTGAACTCGGAGCAGATTTACTGGGCTGAGCAGGAGGGCAACCGCCGAACATTCCGCCAGTACGTCAATCAGGGCGAAGTCAATCCCTGCATCATCGTTGACGACATCATACGCAGCGGCCACGCCATCGAAGAGACCGTTTCTCTGGTCAAAGAACTCGGCGCGCCCATAATCGGATGCGGCGCAATCGTGCGCTTCAACAGTGCGCCCGAAGAGATAGAAGGCGTGCCGATAAAATCGCTCATAGAATTCGACGCCAAGTTCTACGACACGGGCGATCAATGCGCGGACTGCAAAGAGGGCACGAAGGAAGAGCATGTCAGGTATTGAAGAGCAGAGATGCGGGCGGAAACTGAGAAGGGATGAAAGCGTAGCTGTTTGAGGTCGGACAGCTCGGTCCTTCATCCCTTGCCTATTATCTGGCTACAGGTATTTTATCTTCTGCTATTGATTCGATTGCACAGGTCGCTTAACTCTTGCCTGTGCCCATCGTCATGATCGCGCATCATCAGGACGAGCTTCTCTAAACTTATTTCGCCAACTCCTTCAAACTCGCCGCTACGACTCAATTGCTCGACCGCCAACGATTCGAGCTTTCGCGCGTTCTCCGCTCGCGCCTCTGAAAAATCCAGAAGCGCCGCGTTGAAATCCTGAACGTTGTAATCGCGCTCCTTAGCAAGACGCGCGCCGTCAAGATCATGAAGAAAAGGCTTCTCTTCATTGAGAAGCTTTTCTATGCGAACGCTGTAGCCCTCTAGCTCAATGTCGCGTAGATGGCAGACATTCTCCAGAGTTGAAAACTCATCTTCGGCGGGTTTCCAGCGCCGCTGCTCATCGCTTAAATTTTCAGAAGATTGTCTAACAACGCGGGGCGTTTCTTTCAGAAATTCAATCAGACTTGCAAGCTCTTCTTTCGTCATCACTCTAAATCTCGTGGCGGTTGGCGAGCGCCTTGTCCATCGTCACCTCGTCAACGTATTCCAGATCGCTGCCAACGGGCATGCCCATCGCTATGCGCGTCACAAGCACGCCCAGAGGCTTCAGCAGACGGCTTATGTAGTTGGCCGTAGCCTCGCCCTCCGTGTTCGGATTCGTAGCCAGAATAACTTCTCTCACCTCTATGCCTTCGTTATTTTCAGGCTTCAGGCGCGGCAGCAGGTTCGCAAGATGAAGATCGTCAGGCCCAATGCCGCGAATCGGCGAGAGGCTTCCGTGCAGCACATGATAAAGCCCCTTGTAGCTTCTGGTCTTCTCCACAGCGACCAGATTGTAAGGCTCTTCAACCACGCAGATCATAGAGCGGTCGCGCCCCGCGCTTGAGCAGAAGCGGCAAGGGTCAACGTCCGTCAGGTTGTTGCAGATGGAGCAGAAGACTATGCGCTCCTTCACCTCGCGCAACGCGCCTACGAATCTTTCAACGTCCACCTCCGGCGTGCGAAGGATATGGAACGCCAGCCGCTGCGCCGTCTTGTGCCCAATGCCCGGCAGCCGCTTAAATTCGTCAATCAGCTTCGTAACTGGTTCAGCATATTCAATCATAAAGGTGATGAGTGATAAGTGATGAGTGATAAGTGATAAGAAGAAAAGAGTAAATCGTCAACCGTAAATAGTGAATAGAAGATAGCGTGACTTTCATTCACCCGCTTTTCTTTCTCTTATCACTTATCACTCATCACTTATCACTGTCTTTTACAGTAGTCCCGGCGGGAGCATGCCGCCGATTTTGCTCTTCATCGCTTCTTCGACCTTGCGGTTGGCTTCGTTCATGGCCGCGACTATAAGGTCTTGCAGCATCTCAACGTCGCCGTCCTTCACAGCTTCAGGGTCAATCTTAACGGATTCGACTTCGTGGTTGCCGCGCATCTGTACGCTTACGACTCCGCCGCCCGCAGAAGCTTCGACCGTCAATTCCTCCATCTCGCGCTGCATCTTCTCCTGCATCTGTTGCGCCTGCTTCATCATCTGCTGGATGTTCATCCCGCCCGGAAATTTCATCTCTTTCGACCTCTCTTCACCTAATGCTAAGTTTCTATGAATCTAATCCTAGCTTTCATCAGGCTCGGAATGCAACGTCCGTACAATTTCCCAACCGCTTGCCGGCATGTTATAAGCCAGAAGGAAGCCATGAAACGTTACGTCATCAAGCGTGGAGACTTGCCTGCGCCGGAAAGACTGGCGCGTTACCGCGCGGAGTTGAACGATGAGCAGTATGCTGCCGTAATAGCGCCGCCGGGAGCCGCGCTCGTTGTAGCCGGAGCAGGCTCAGGCAAGACGCGCGTGATTACTTATCGCGTAGCCTACCTTGTGGAGCAGGGAGTTTCGCCCGCGAGAATCATGCTCGCAACTTTCACGAACCGCGCCGCGCGCGAGATGTTGCGCCGTGTGGAAAATCTGACGGGCGGCGACGTGCGCCGTGTCTGGGGCGGGACATTTCACCGCATAGCGAATCTCGTCTTGCGTCGCCACGCAGAGTCATTGGGCTATCAGGCGAACTACACAATCTTGGATTCCGAAGACGCCAGAGATTTTCTCTCGACCTGCGTTGACGAGGCTGGCATTGATACGAAAGCGCGTAGATTTCCCAAAGCGGAAGTTTTAGGGAACATCATCAGCTTCGCCAACAACACGGATCGCCCCATTGAAGAGGTGGTTGCGCGCAACTATCCACATTTTGAGCTTTTGAGCCAACAGATAAAGCGCGTTGATGCAATCTACATGGAGCGAAAGCGCGAGCGCAACGTGATGGACTACGACGATCTGCTGCTCAACTGGAAACGGTTGCTTCTTGAGAAACCGGATATAGCAAATCTCTACTCGGATCAGTTCCAGCATATACTCGTTGACGAATACCAGGATACGAACAAGCTTCAGGCGGAGATAATTGACCTGCTCGCCGCCAAGCATCGCAACGTGATGGTCGTGGGCGATGATGCGCAATCGATCTTCGCGTGGCGCGGCGCGGAGTTTGCAAACATCTACGAGTTTCCGAAACGCTACACGGAGGCGCGCATCTATCGTCTGGAGACGAACTATCGCTCGACGCCGGAGATTCTCGCGCTCGCGAACGTTTCCATAGCATCGAACCGCAAACAGTTTCCCAAGACTCTGAAGTCTGCGCGCTCATCCAACGGCTTGAATCCTGCACTGATTCCTGCGCGCGACGCAGACCAGCAGGCCGCGTTCATAGCAGCCCGCATTCTGGAATTGAGAGACGAAAGCGTGCCGCTCGAAGAAATGGCCGTGCTCTATCGTTCGCATTATCACTCGCTCGAATTGCAGCTTGAATTAACACGGCGCGGCATCCCTTACAAAGTGCATAGCGGCGTTCGCTTCTTCGAGCAAGCGCATATCAAAGACGTAATCTCGTACCTGCGAATAACCGTGAATCCGCGCGACGAGCTTGCGTGGAAGCGCGTGCTAAGGCTTGTACCGCAAGTTGGCCCGGCGACCGCAAACAGAATCTGGGAGCAACTCGCTTTCGCCCCTGACCCGCTCGCGCTTGTGCGCCGCGCAGATTTTCAGGCCGCGCCCAGGCGCGGCATCGGCTGGACAGGGTTTTTAGCTTTAATCGAGAATCTTATTAGAGACGACGCCAGACAAAATCCTGCGAAGCAGATTGAGATAATTCTGGAACGCGGGTACGCAGATTATCTGGCGCAGAATTACGAGAACGCCGAAGCGCGTCTTGAAGATTTGCAGCAGTTGGCGCGCTACAGCGCTCGTTACAATTCGACGGAAGAATTCTTGGGCGAGCTTGCGCTTCTTGCAACTGAACGATACGGCGCGCCGCAGCCTGTCGCGGGCGAAGACGTTGTGATGGGCGGCGAGGAGGACGAGCTTCTGACTTTAAGCTCTGTGCATCAAGCGAAGGGGTTGGAGTGGCGTGTCGTCTTCATCATCTGGGCGGCGGATGGGAAATTCCCAAGCCCGCGCTCCCTTCGTGACCCAGAAGGCGAAGAAGAGGAGCGGCGACTCTGGTATGTTGCATTGACGCGCGCAGGCGATCAGCTTTACATCACTTATCCGTTGATGATAACGGATTTCAATCGCCAGACCATTCTGCAAAGACCCTCGCGCTTCGTCACGGAAGTGCCGCCGGAGCTTTTCGACATCTGGTCGCTCGAAGAAGAGATTGATGCGGCGAGCGCGCCTGCTATAGAAGATAAGACGGACGAGCCAAGCGGGTATTTGAATTAAATTAAGCGGTGATTTAAGGTCAGTACCGCCTGCGGTAGCGGGCGGGGAGTAAAAGGGATGAGGGATAAGGGATGAGGGATGAATAAGAATTCAGTGAACAGGTCAATATGCAATTGACTTAACCTATTTCATCCCTCATCCCTCATCCCTCATCCCTTCTTTCAGGCGGTACTGACCTGCCTTTCAAATTTCAGATGATGGCTGAATCTACAAAGTTAGACATTCCGGCGGAAGAGCGCACATTGGTTGCGCAGGTGAAAATCTATTACGACGTGGCGCTGCCTTTCGAGCCTGTAGAGCCGAATCAGTCGCCGGGTAAGCGTGCGAAGCCGCGTCCCCTGCTAATCGCGCTGCACGGTTATGGCGAGAACAAGCGGCGCATGATGCGCGAGGCCAGACTGTGCGCGCCTGAGAATTTCGCGCTCTGTTCGTTGCAGGGTGTTCACCAGCACTTTAAAAAGCCTAAGGAGAAGGGCGGGGCATTGCGCTACGGCTTCGGGTGGCTGACCAATTTTCACCCGGAAGAATCTGTCGCGCTTCATCATCGTGCGCTGCTTGACGTTATCGAACAGCTTGTTGATGAAGGTGTCGCTGACACTGGAAAAATCTTTCTACTGGGCTTTTCGCAAACCTGCGCGCTCAACTTTCGCTTCGCCTTCACGCACGCGGACAGTTTGCGCGGAGTGGTGGGAATCTGCGGCGGAATTCCGGGCGACTGGGACCAAAGCGAAAAGTATCGGCAGACGCGCGCTTCTGTGCTCTACTTGAGCGGCGAGCGCGACGAATTTTATCCGCCTGAGCGCGTACATGATTTTGTGGAAAAATTGCACGAGCGCTCAAGCGATGTCGAAGCGGAAAGTTACGACGCAGGGCACGAGATTGCGCCCGCTATGCGCGAAAGGGTGCGCGCCTGGCTGGAATCTCGCAGCCGTGAGTAAAGCTATTTTTCTTGACGCAGGCGCGCCTGTTCCTAGACAATGGCGCGGCAATTTGACGACGAGCCGCATACACGCTTGAGTAGAATCCAATCTGCATACCCGGAATTTAAGAGGCGAATTTTTCCGGCAGGGTTCTTAATTCCGAATCACACACGCAAAAAGTCCGTTCCATCAACGTTCTTTATTAGAATAATTGAAGCATAAAGGAAAAATAGAGATGAAACTTACGCTCCTCTTCGCCAGCCTTCTAATTCTATCAACCGCCGCTCATGTATCCGCTCAGTGCGGCATGCCGCAGGGGTCGCCGCAACCTTCGCCGCAGCAGTCGGCGCAACCATCGCCCCAGCCGTCAACACCGTCGTTGCCTGCAACTCAGCCGTCACCGCAACAGCCTAGCTCGCCTCCTATGGTGCAGCCGACGGTTCAGCCCGTCTCGCCGTCAGCACTTCCGGCGACAGGAGCACAGCCCGCACCGCGCCCTTCAAGGCGACAACAGCAGCGCGTTCTAGCCGAGGAGCAGCCCCGCCGGTCAAGGCGCATGATGCCGGGTGACGCGCGCACCATGCTGGAAATTCGCGCGGTATTGGATGCGCAGCAGGCCGCGTGGAATCGCGGCGACATAGACGGCTTCATGCAGGGCTACGAGCGCTCGCCCAACACCACTTTCGTATCAGGCGACGGCGTGATGCGCGGCTGGCAGAAGGTGCTTGACCAGTACAAGCGCAGCTACGACACGCGCGCGAAGATGGGCACGCTCGTCTTCTCCGAGCTTGAGATAACGCCTTTGGGCGGCGACGCAGCCGTAGTGATGGGACGCTGGGAGTTGGTGCGCGCAGATGACCGCCCGAACGGTCGCTTCACACTTATCCTGCGCCGCACGCCGCGCGGGATGTGGCACATAGTGCTGGATCACACTTCGTCTTCGTCTTCGTCTTCAACTGCCCCGTCCTCCGAACCGGAATCGGATTCGTCGGATTCCGAAGGCTAGAGGATGCAGGAGTTGTCCGGTAAATTTTTAAGCGCTGAAAATTTTCCCGTAGACCGCCGAGATGTCAGAAGAAGCTCAGTCAATCACGACCACTGAATTTCAGCACGAAGAAGAGCGCGTCGAAGAGCAAAGCAAGGCTCTGAAGAAAGAATTGGGGCTGGGCAGTCTAGTCCTCACGCAGATACTCTTCATAGTAGGGCTGACGTGGGTGGGCGTGGCGGGCAAACTTGGCCCACCGCACGTGGTCTTCTGGCTGCTGGCGATCATACTCTTCTACATTCCATCGGCAGTAGTCGTAATTTACCTCAATCGTTTGATGCCACTGGAAGGCGGACTCTACCAGTGGGCCAAACTCGGCTTCAGCGATTTTCTGGGTTTCATGGTCGCGTGGAATCTATGGCTCTACGTGATTGTGAACTCTTCCGAACTGGGTCTTCTGGTCGGAACATTCATGCACTACGCTCTGGGCGAGCGCGCCGCATGGATGGCCGATAGCAAGTGGTTCGCCGTAGTCTGCGACGTGGCGATAGTCACGCTGATGGTGCTGGTCTCTATACTGGGACTCGGCATAGGCAAATGGATTTACAACGCGGGCGCTCTTATCATGCTGGTCATCTTCGCCACGCTGATTATACTGCCCGTGATTCACGTTGCCACCGGCTCGGTTCCACACTACAACCCTTTCTCGACGGCGCTGCCCGCCATCACGCTCCTTAATCTGAACATTCTTGGCAAGATGGGATTCGGCGCGCTCGGCGGATTCGAGTACATAGCAATTTTAGCGGGCGAGACGAAAAGCCCTGCGCGAACTATAGGGCGCTCTGTGGTCATAGCCGCTCCAATCGTAGCGCTGATGTTCATCCTCGGCACCAGTTCCGTTCTGGCGTTCATCTCGCCGGACCAGATTGATCTGATTGGCCCAATACCGCAGGTCTTGAGCGTAGGCTTCAAAAATTTCGGCGCAGTGGCGTTGATAGTTTCCGGCGCAATCCTGCTCACGCTCATACTGCGCCTTGCACAGGCGAGCGTTGTCTTTACGCCCGTCACGCGGCTGCCTATGGTGGCCGGTTGGGATCGCCTGTTGCCCGAGTGGTTCTCGCGCCTCAACGCGAAATACCGCACGCCAGTCAACTCGATTTTCGTGGTGGGCGCGCTGGCGCTCGGCCTGGGGCTGCTGAGCCTGCTCGGCGTGGGCCAACAGGAAGCTTTCCAGACGCTCTTTAATTCGAGCGGAATCCTGTACGCTCTCACATATCTTGTGATGTTCGCCATACCGATCTTTGGATTGCGCGACATCGAGCCGCACCCGTCATTCCTGCTCAAGCTAGCCGCCGTCTCAGGCTTTCTAATGACACTGCTGTTCGTCACTCTCTCAGTCTTCCCCATAATTGAGGTCGCCAGCCGCACGGCCTTCACGCTCAAGGTCATAGCCGTCATAGTCATCTCGAACGCAGTGGGCGCAGCGCTTTTCATGTTCGCGGAAAGAAGACGCAGAGATCGCTTAGAAGAAGCCGCGAGTGCGGCGGCGGGTTGAATCTATAAATCAGATCGTTTAGACCTTCGCCCAAAGTTGTTGCCCCTCGAACAGCACGAGTGTGCGAAACGCTGCGCGGTTATGTAAAATAGGTCTCGCGCGAAAAATCCCCTCTCATTGAATCTCAAGGAAATCTGGAATGCTGAAACTTAAAAACTTTCTTCTGATATTCGCACTACTCTCGCTCATCATTACAGTCATCCCGGCTCAAACACAGAACACCAATAACAACACGGCGAGGCCGGGCGCTTACACGATTGACCGCTACCTGAACATACGCAGCGCCACTGCGCCAACTTTCTCTGCGCAGGGCGACCGCGTGGCTTTTCTGACGAACATCACGGGAACGAATCAGGTCTGGACGGTCAACTCTCAAGGCGGCTGGCCCGACCAGATGACTTTTTATGAAGACAGAGTTGATTTTGTCGAATGGTCGCCGGACGGCTCAGGGCTGGTATTCGGTAAAGCGCATGGCGGCGACGAGAACGCGCAACTCTACTGGCTGGCGGCGGACGGCTCGCAAGTTAAAGCGCTGACCAATAATCCGCAGGTTCGCTACAACTTCGGCTCGTGGTCGCACGACGGGAAACGTATCAGCTACGCATCGAACAGGCGCAACCCGGATTTTTTCGACATCTACGTGATGGACGTTAGCACTGGACGCGAGGAGATAGTTTACCAGCAGGACGGGTCGAACAGTCCTGAAGCATGGTCTATGGACGGAACACGGATGATAGTCTCGCACGAGGACGAGCGACTGAGCCTGAACAACGATCTCTATCTGATTGATCTAACAACGAAACAGGCCACGCACCTGACGCCGCACGACGACGCTTCACAATTCGAGAGCGTGCATTTCACCGGCGACGGGCGCTCTATACTTCTTTCCACCGATCTGAACCGCGACTTTCTTTCGCTCGCCCGCATGGATTTGCAGACCAAAAAGATTGAGATTCTGGACGAAATGAAGTGGGACGTTAATCTCTCGGAGATTTCGCAGGATGCTCGATTGATCGCTTACGCTGTGAACCGCGATGGCATGAGCGAGCTTTATGTGAGAGAGGTGAGCGCGGACGGCACGCTCGGAGCGAAGGGCGCGCCGCTTGAGCTTCCCGGCAAAGGCGTGGCGAGCGGCATTGAATTTTCAAAGAACGGTAATAATAGTCTGAAACTCGCTTTCAGCTTCAGCGGCCCGCGCTTCAATCCTGATGTCTGGGTCTATGATCTGGCGACTCGCAAGCTCTCGCAGGTCACGCACAGTTCGCGCGCAGGCATACCGCAAACAAGTTTCGTTGAGCCTGAGCTGATTCACTACAAAACTTTTGACGGGCTTGAGATTCCTGCGTGGTACTACCGCCCGCAGTCGCAGGGCGCGAGCCTGGCGGAGCGACTCAATCAATCAAACGGCAATTGCGGCTGCGACGCGAGCACGCCTTCATCGCAAGCTAATCTGCATGTTCCTGCCGCCGCAACGACAAGACAGGGTGCGGGGCTTCCCGTCATAGTGCTGGTTCACGGCGGGCCGGAAGGGCAGGCTCAATCAACTTTCAGCGACACGACTCAATACTTTCTCTCTCGCGGCTATGCAGTGCTCGCGCCGAATGTCAGGGGAAGCACGGGCTACGGCAAGACCTACACGCATCTGGACGACGTGCGCAGGCGCGAAGATTCTGTAAGGGATTTGGCAGCGTCGGTCGAGTGGCTGAAGACAGCAGGTGGCGCTGACGCCAAACGCATAGCCGTGATGGGCGGCTCATACGGCGGCTACATGACTTACGCCGCTGTGACTCTTTATCCAGACCTTTGGGCTGCGGCGGTCGCACAGTACGGCATAGTCAACTTCGAGAGTTTTCTGAAAACGACGAAAGGTTATCGCCGACGCTTGCGCGAGGTAGAGTATGGCTCGCTCGAACGCGATCTGGATTTTCTTCATTCAATCTCGCCGATTGCAAAAGTTGATCGCATCAAATCTCCGCTCCTGGTCGTCGCAGGACGAAACGACCCGCGCGTGCCTTACACGGAGGCCGAGCAGATAGTGAATAGCCTGCGCGCGCGCAACGCACCCGTAGAATACATGCTCTTCCCGGACGAAGGGCACGGCATAGTGAAACTCGCCAACCGCCTGAAGCTCTACCCGGCGATTGCAGACTTTCTTGATCGCTATATGAAATAGTGCAGTCTGGAGTCTGGAGTCTGGAGTCGGGAGTCAGAAGAAAAAGCTTTTGGCCTTTGACTCTCGACTCCAGACTCCAGACTCCAGACTGTTTTATGCTCGCCATCATAGGCTGCTCACAACTCGTCACGCTTAAAGGTGAAGCGCGTCCGCGCGTTTTTGATGAAATGCGCGAGCTTTCTATAATTGAAGACGGCGCGATGATCGTGCGCGATGGGCGCATTACGCGAGTAGGTGAGCGAAGCGAGATAGAGCCGCTCGTTGAAGCGGATTGGGAAATTATTGACGCGCGAAACCGCGTCGTTATGCCCGGCTTCGTTGACGCGCACACGCATCCGGTTTTTGCCGGGACGCGCGTGGACGAGTACGAGATGCGTGCGAGCGGCGCTACTTATCAAGAGATAGCCGCGAGCGGCGGTGGAATTAAATCAACAGTTCGTCGCACGCGCGCTGCGTCGTTAGATGAATTAGTTGGAGCGGGGAAAAAATATAGCGAGTGGTTTCTGCGCGGCGGAACTACGACTGTCGAGGCTAAATCCGGCTATGGCCTTTCGCTCGAAGACGAATTGAAAATCCTTCGGGCGATTAAAAGGCTGGACGAAGAAACAGCGCTCGCTCTTGTGCCGACATTCCTGGGCGCGCATGACGTGCCGGAGGAATACACCGCGCGGCGCGAGCAGTACGTAGCGCTCATAATAGAAGAGATGCTGCCTGCGGTCGCGCGCGGAAATCTGGCAGAATACTGCGATGTGTTCTGCGAAGAGAAGGTTTTCACCAAAGTTGAAGCGCGGCGCATCCTTTCGGCAGCGCGCTCTAACGGAATGGGGCTTCGCATCCACGCCGATCAACTCTCTCTTTCGGGCGGCGCGCAACTCGCGGCGGAACTATCGGCTGCGACCGCAGACCATCTGGAACATACGGACGCCGCAGGCATCACCGCGCTTAAAAGTGCGCACGTTCAGCCCGTACTTCTGCCTGCTTCCGTTTATGCTCTTGGATTAAATCGTTATCCGGCGGCGCGCGACATGATTGATGCAGGATTAGCAGTAGTGCTCGCAACGGATTTCAATCCCGGCTCGTCGCCAACCACTTCAATGCAGATGGTTTTATCGCTGGCTTCTACTCACATGAAGATGACGCCCGCAGAGGCTATAACCGCCACGACCATCAACGCCGCTTACAGTCTCAATAGAGGCGATAGTAAGGGGTCGTTGGAAGAGGGAAAGCTTGCGGATTTCGTCGTGCACGATTGCGAGGATTACAGGGAGATAGGCTACTTCTACGGCATAGAGCACGCGGAAGCGGTTTACGTCGGAGGGCAATTATCTTTCCTCCGGGACACAACATAGCGTGCAAAATAAGTTCTTGACGGACAACCGATTGTTATTTATTATCTAAAGTAACACTGGAAAGGAGGTGATCCAAAAATATATGAGTTCTAATCACAGTGAGGTGGCTGAGACCTGGCCTACTTCAGATAATTCGAGATTGTTCGGATTGTCGTCCTGAGTAGGTTCACTGTGTAGCGCCTCCTTCCAGGGCAGGCCGCGCACAGAGCCAGGCTACAAGGTCAATCCCAACAGTTACACCGAAAGAGACGCTTGCGCATTGCCGTGAGCGTCTCTTTTTCTTTGGCTAAATGGGCTGTATTACGGAGTGCCGGGCTGAGTTGGTCGCTCGGAAGGCAGCACGCGCGACGGGCTGGGCGCGTCGGGCGAGGTATGCAGGTGAACGGCCTTCCAACTATTGCCTATGCGCTTGAAGACCAGCGTCATGCGACCCGAAGCGGTCTCGGATTGCCCGTTCGCGGTTTGAGATTGTGTCCAGAGGCATGTGACGAGCGCTCCGTCGCGCCCCAGCATCGTCACGCGCAGGTCGCGCACGTCCAATTTAACATCCCTCATGTTCGGGTAGGAGCTTGCGCGATTGGCGCGCATGGTCTCCCATCCGCGCGTCACCGACCCGTTGTTGTTAAAGAGTACCAGTTGCGGCGAGTTCCAGTAAGCGTTCGCCACCTTGTTAACATCGCTGTGACGAATGCCTTCGAGCAGCGCGTTGAATGCTGCGAGCACGCCGCGCGAAGTTGGATCGCCAGCGCCCGCAGCAGCGTTCTGATTGGTCGATGCCCTGCGCGTCTGTGTCTGCGCCGCCTGCTCAGTCTGTTGCGCATTACTGTTTTGCCCCACCTGTTTTGCAGGAGTCGCCCGCGTCGTCGTGCGCCTGCGCGTCGTCGTCACGTTTGCATTCTCCTGCTGTGCGAAGGACAGAGACGATGACGCAATGACAAGCGCAGCAATCAAGAAAAATCTTTTCAACATTAATTGTCTCCTCAAAGGCAGCGATAAGGGATAAGAGAAGGAGACAGAATTCAGAAGATAAAGCCTTTACATTCTGGCTACTGACTACTGACTACTGAATTCTGTATTCCTTTCCTTTCCTTCTTATCACTTATCACTATTCACTTATCACCACCTTCATATAAGCTCTGCGGCGCGGCGAAGTCGCCGGGCTGATCGCTCGCGCCCTATGGCCGCGAACACGTCGAACATTGATGGGCCAACTGACTGTCCGGTCAATGCCGTGCGCGCGGCGTTGATTAGAAGCCCCGCTTTCACGCCCGTGCTTTCCGCGAAGGCTCGAAGCGCAGTCTCGCCGGTCTCCACAGTGAACGGCTCTATCTTTTCCATGCTTTCAGCCAGTGCGGGCAAAAGCTCTTTCAGTCGCGGCTCTTTCGTCAAATTCTTCTTCACAGCCGCTTCGTCCATCTCGAAATCGTCTGCGAAATAGGCGCGCCCCTGTCCAGAAAAATCTTTGAGCGTGAAGAAGCGCTGACGAATCAGATCAACCGTCTTCTCGAACCACTCGCTTTTCTCACCATTGTACTCGTCTCGCCACAGTCCGCTCGATTCCAACTCGGCGCGAGCCATCGGCAGCAAGTCCTGCATGGGCATCGTGCGAATGTACTCCGCGTTCATCCAGATGGCTTTCGCATCAGTCCATTGTCGCGGATCTGTTTCGCTGAAGTTGAAGACGGCGTTGGCCCGGCCAACATGTTCGAGCGAGAAATTTTCGACCATCTCCTCCTTCGTCATTATCTCTTTGCCATCCGGCGGCGACCAGCCCATGAGGGCAAGAAAATTTCTGAAAGCGGCTGGCACAAACCCACGGTCGCGGTAAGTGGTGAGGCTTACGACCTCGCCGTGCTTGCGCTTTGAAAGTTTAGCTTTGTTCGGCGCGAGTATGAGTGGAAGATGGGCGAAGCGCGGGGCGGGCGCGCCCAGTGCTTCGTAAATCAGAACCTGCTTGTGCGTGTTCGTCAGGTGGTCTTGACCGCGAATCACGTCCGTGATTCCCATCTCTATGTCGTCCATAACGACGGACAGGTTGTAAAGCGGGTGGCCGTCCGAGCGCAGCAGCACCAAATCTTCAATCTCCACAAACTTGCGCTCCTGTTCGCCGTAAACTGCGTCAGTGAACCTGCTCGCCCCCTCGCGCGGGACTTTCAAACGAATGGCAAAGGATTCACCATTGCTTGCGCGCCGGTCTGATTCTTCTTTCGACATATCTCGAAAAGGATTGCTGCGATGATCCACGCCTTCGGCTGCATGTGCGCGTGCGCGCTCGGCAATCTCCTGCTTGACGTTCGTGTCGGTGCGCTCGGCCTTCGGCGTGAAATCCCTGTAAGCTTTTCCTTCTTCAACTAGACGCAGTGCCGCCGCCCTGTGTTTGGGCGCATTGTCGGATTGAAAAATCAACTCTTCGTCGTAATCAAGACCAAGCCATTCAAGCCCTTCAAGAATCGAGCGCGTTGATTCATCGGTCGAGCGCTGCAAGTCTGTATCTTCTATGCGAAGCAGAAACTTGCCGCCCGTGTGGCGCGCGTAGAGCCAGTTAAAGAGCGCGCTGCGTGCAGCCCCTATGTGCAGGTAACCCGTCGGCGATGGTGCGAAACGAACGCGGACAGACATGACTTAAGTGATAAGTGATGAGTGATGAGTGATGAGAGGGTGAATGGTAAATAGTAAACGGTGAATGGAAGTAAATCTTTCATCTATTAACGATTTACGATTTACGATTCACGGCTTTTCTCTTATCACTTATCACTTATCACCGCTTTTCTCCTTCTTTATCTCTTCCATGAGACTGCGTATCTCGCCAAGCGCTTTACTGATTTCGTTGTATCGCTGCTCCGAGAGCGGCGGCTCTTTGCCCTGAAGGTAGAAGATTCCGCCGGGTTCAATTACGCATTTCTCAACATCTTTAAGACCGGAAAAGCCCTGGCGATGAACGACCGTCAACAACTCCGATTCGGTCAATAGCTCCTTCGCCATCTCTTTCTTTCGCAACAGCCCGTTCTCTATCAAAATAGTCGGCTTGCCTTCTATGAATTGATCAAGACGGCGATGCTTGAAGAGAAAGCGTACCACAAGGTAGTTGATAAGCAGCAGCGCGAATGCGCCTACAAGTCCGCCCGTCACGCTATTGTCGTCGCCTATTATTGCGTTCTGAACAGTGTTCGACAGCGACAGCAACACAATCAGATCGAACGGGTTCAGTTGGGCCAACTCGCGCTTGCCGAATATACGAAGCGCTATGACCAGAAACAGGTAGACGATAACGGGCCGCAGCATCTTCTCTCCGACGCTCAGGCTGAGGCTGAACATGTCCGGCAGGACTTTGCTATTCCATAGCTCAGGAAGCATTTGAGTTTATCTCCTTCGGCTTTTTGAAAAAAGAGATGTCAGATGATGTATGTCAGTCATCAGCTTTTACTAACACCTGACATCCGGCATCCGTTTTTTTGAGGAGGAGAATTCCAGACCCAAATGTTTTAGTCGCTTTTGTCTTCGGCGCGCAAGGAGGGAAAAGCGTGGGGAGCAGCCTTGAGGATAAAAGAGAAACGGGTTACCTGAAATTCTAATCAAGCAACCCGTTCGCTTCTTTTTCGGAAAATTTATGGCGGAGATGACAGGATTCGAACCTGTGAAGGGCTTTTGACCCTTAACGGTTTAGCAAACCGCCGCCTTCAGCCACTCGGCCACATCTCCGGCTCAGGGGGATTATTCTAACTGCTGATGAGAGATTGTCAAGGCTTAAACCGGTGCTACAATCATCATCAACATGGCGGGTTTTACTAGAAGACAATTCTTAGGCGGGCTGGTGGCAGCGCCGCTCGTGGCCGTTTCAGCGACCTCTGCTTACGCGACTCTGGTCGAGCCGCACAGCTATGAAGTGACCGAGACGGACATCTTCATACGCGATCTGCCCCAAAGCTTCGACGGGTTTCGCATAACGCAGGTCTCGGACATTCATCACAGCCGTCTCGTTCCCATTGAAGATGTGAGGCGCGTCGTTGAGTTGGCCCAACAGACAAGGCCAGACCTGATAGCTCTGACAGGCGATTACACTACCGCGTATCGCCGTTACATAGAGCCTTGCGCCGAAGCGCTCGGCGAATTAAGCGCGCCCGAAGGCGTCTGGGCTGTGCTTGGCAATCATGATCACTACACAGACCCGCGTTTGACCGCGCGTGCCCTTGAAGCGAAGCAGATCAGTGTGCTCAAGAACGCGAACACCGGGATCAGGCGCGGCTCTGATGTGCTGCAACTCGCGGGCGTTGACGATTGGTCATGGGCCGGTGCCGACTGGGCGCGCACGTCTTACGGAATGGACTTGAAAAAGCCGTCGGTGCTTCTCTCGCACCAGCCTGTGGTCTTCGATCTTCCCGAAGCGAAAAACTTTTCGCTTATCCTGAGCGGCCATACACATGGCGGACAGGTGAGCTTTCCCATACTGGGCGCGCCCGCGCGCTTCGGCAAGGAGATGAAGTACATTCGCGGGCTTTACATTCAGGACGAAACACAGCTTTACGTCTCGCGCGGCACGGGCGTCATAGGTCTGCCCGTGCGATTGGGCGCGCGGCCAGAGATAGCTGTGCTGAAATTGAAGCGCAAGATTGACTAAGCCGAAAAACTTTTGGGGCGCGGTGCGCCACGTAGCTGCACCGGAGGTTGCGGCGCGCAGCAAACTCTGGCTAGGCGCGTGCGGTCTCGCTGCATCTCAGGCTCTTCCTTCAGCCACGCTCGAACCTCTCGGAAGATGCGCGCGGCGTGCGGGTGCGGCGGCTCCGTCACGCGATAGTGCATCCACTTGCCTTCGCGCCGTGCGGAGACTACGCCAGCCCTGCGCAGGTACGCCAGATGGCGCGAAATCTTCGGCTGATTCGTCTTTAAGACTTCTACAAAGAAGCAGACGCAAACCTCTTCTTCGCCCATCAGGTGAAGCAATCGAAGCCGCGTGCGATCCGCCAGAGCCTTGAAAAAAGTCTCCATCGAAAACTCTTTCGCCATAGTTCAACCCTCTCCCACCCTCTTACTTCGTCGCTCTAATAGAACCGTATCACGCCACACGCCTTTCAATTTAGCTATTCGCTCGCGCCTGCCAACTTCACGGAAACCGCAGCGCAAGTGTAGACGTATGCTCGCATGATTTTCGGGAAAGATGCTCGCCTGCAATGTCCAGATTCCGCCATGCTCCGAGGCTTTTATAAGCGCTTCCAGTAGAGCGCGGCCCACGTGTGCGCCTCTGAACGCATGGCCCACGTAAACGCTTACCTCTGCTACTCCAGCATAAACCGTGCGGCTTGAGATCGGACTGAGCGCCGCCCAGCCTTTAATGGCGTTGCCATCGCGCGCTACGAGCCGTGCGAAGGGAAGATGGCTCATGTCCCAACGCTCCCACGCAGGGGCTTCCGTCTCGAACGTAGCATAGCCCGTCGCTATGCCTTCCACGTATATCGAACGCACCTGCTCCCAATCTTCCGCGCCCATCTGTGCAATCACAAAACCCATGCTAACAGAGCCTGCGAAAAAATTTCAGCCCGAATGACAAATATGCCTTGACATATATATGGCTCGGGTTTATTCTCTCTACAAATTCGCACAAGCGAATATGATTCTAAAGGAGAGACGAGATGGAAATCAAGGATGTAAAGACTGTGAAAGCGTTGAAAGCTCACCTGGCGCTCAACGTTAAAGATGTTGAGCAGAGCATAGAGTTCTACAAAAAGATGTTAGGGATAGAGCCTAGCAAGGTGCGCGCCGGTTACGCCAAGTTCGACGTGCAGAACCCGCCGCTCAACCTGACTCTTAACCAGCATACCTTTCAAGATCAAGGTGCTCTCTCGCACCTGGGCGTTCAGGTCGCCACGACCGAAGACGTGCTCGCCGTTCGTGACAGGTGGATTGAGTTGGGGCTTTTAACGCGCGACGAGATGCAGACCAACTGTTGCTACGCGGTTCAGGATAAAACTTGGGTGCGCGACCCAGACGGCAACGAGTGGGAAGTCTTCGTAGTGCTTGAAGACAATCTGCCGGAGAGCAGTTCGTGCTGCACGGGCACTGCATCAACGCAACCGGTTACGCTGACGAACGAGGTTAGCGCTGCATCCTCTTGCTGCCAGTAATGGGAGAATAAAAGAAGAGCCTCTTGCGAAGCCTATTTGCAAGAGGCTCTCTTTAATGGTTTGCGTTCAAGGATTGTTCTTACTGCTGCGGGGGAATCTCGCCGCCGCGCCGACGCTCGCGCCTCTCTTCGCGTCGCGCTCTGAAGTCTTCTCTGATCTGATCCAACTGTGTGCGCTGCTCTGCGGTGAGCAATCCAATAATCTCATTGTCCATGCTCTTGCTCGCTTGCTGAACCTGCTGGCGAAGATTGCGCGCCCTCTCCACCTGTTCGGGGGTGAACGTGCCCTGCTCTCTCTGCATGTGAAGCTGGCCCAACTCTTCGCGTTGCGCCTCGGTGCTAGCCATAAAACGCTCCATGATTGAGTGCACCTGCTGGCGTTGCTGCTCCGTCAGATTAAGCTGACCGAGGGCGTGTCTCATATACCCCATGCCGCCGTGGCCGGGACCCTCGCCCCTGCCATGCCTGCGCTCTACAGGTCCGGGGCTTGTGTTCGGCGACGGCATTTGAGATTGCGGCTGCTGCTGCGCGGCTGCAACAGCGACGAATAGCAGGCAGAACGCCATTGCGCCAAGTCTGTTCTTCCACGTCATAATAAAAAATGCTCCTTGCTCGAATTTGAATTGATGAAAAGCTCACTCGGATTCTTGGGAAACTCTTAGGCAGGCAAGGCTAAAAGGTTTTCCCGGTTGCCTCAGTACATTTAGACGCACGACACGAGTATTTAGTCTGACAAGCTCTGCGGGCAGCGCGCTTGAAAGAGAGCGCTTACTTTAATGCATGTTTTGGCGGGCAAAGCACTTTACAAAACAAAGAAAAACTGGTATGTATATCCTGTGATTGAGCGGTCTAAATCGAAAGCCTGTGTTCATCGCCCCGGTGCTTCATGCTGCTTCACTTCCGACCCGATTCGTCAATGGACTTTTCGCGCGTGGCAAAACCGAGCCGGGCGCGCTAGAATGTGCTCACAATGAAACTTCTTGGTCAGATCAACTCGCCCGAAGACCTGCGCCGCCTGCGCGTGGATCAATTGCAAGCAGTCGCAGACGAGATTCGTCAATACATTCTTGAAACCATGTCGCGCGTCGGCGGACACACGGGCGCAAGCTTAGGCGCGGTCGAATTGGCCGTAGCTCTACACTACGCTTTCGATACGCCGCGCGACCGTCTGGTCTGGGACGTGGGCCATCAGGCTTACGCCCATAAAATTTTGACCGGAAGGCGCGATCAACTGCCTACGATCAAGCAGTACGGCGGACTCTCCGGCTTTCTTCGACGCGACGAGTCGGAGTACGACACTTTCGGCGCGGGGCATGCCTCGACCTCGTTGAGCGCGGCGCTGGGGATGGCGATTGCGCGCGACCGAATGGGCGAGGATCACCACGTCGTTGCTCTTATAGGCGACGCATCGCTTGCGGGCGGCATGGCTATGGAAGCTGTCAATCAGGCCGGGCATTTGAAGACACGTCTGATCGTAGTCTTGAACGATAACGAGATGTCTATCGCCCCTGCGGTCGGTGCTTTGACCGGCTATCTTAATCGCATACGCGAGGCGCAAGGCTATCATCGCTTCAAAGATGAAGTGGGCGAAACCCTCAGATGGGTGAGCGAGCGGTTTCATCACGCGGCGAAGACTGTGAAAGACGCTATCGCGGCGGCTGTGCTGCCGGGCGCTCTGGTGAACGAGCTTGGCTTCAAGTACATAGGGTACATTGACGGCCACGATACGGGTGCGCTCGTGCGCGCTCTGGAAGAGGCGAAGAAGGTTCAGGACGGGCCTGTGATAGTGCACGCGCTCACCACGAAGGGCAAAGGCTTTCCGGCGCGCGAGAAGAACTATTACGCATGGCACGCCACAGGCCCGTTCGATCTTGCGACGGGTCAATTGATAAAGCCTGCGAAGCCTTCGCCTCCAGCTTATACGACTATCCTGGGCCAAACTCTCTGCGAGTTAATGGAAAGAGACGATAAAATCGTAGCGCTCACGGCAGCGATGCCGGACGGCACAGGCGTGGACAAAGTGTTGGAAAAATTTCCTGAGCGTGCTTTCGACGTTGGCATTGCCGAGCAGCACTGCGTCACATTCGCCGCAGGAATGTCTTGCGAAGGATTGAAACCCGTTGCCGCAATCTACTCGACATTCTTGCAGCGCGGCTATGACCAACTGGTGCATGATGTCTGCATACAGAACCTGAACGTAAAATTCTGCATGGATCGCGCAGGCATAGTCGGCGGCGATGGGCCAACGCATCACGGGCTTCTTGACATAGCCTACCTGCGCGGTGTTCCCAACATCATCCTGATGGCTCCGAAAGATGAGGGCGAGATGCGCGACATGCTCTATACGATGCTTGAGCATGTGGGGCCAGCGGCTATGCGATACCCGCGCGGCAACGGCTTCGGTGTAGACATCGCGCGCGAGCCTCATCTGCTTGAGATAGGCAAGGCGGAAATCCTGCGCGACGGAGGCGACATTGCAATCGTCGCTTACGGCTCAATGGTTCATCCGGCGCTCAAAGCCTCAGAGCTTCTGGCGCAAGACGGTATAGAAACAACGGTCGTCAACGCGCGATTTGTCAAGCCGCTCGATTCCAGCCTGCTTCTGGCACTGGGCGAAACCAAGCGGCTCATAGTCACTGTGGAAGAAGCCTATCTGGCGGGCGGCTTCGGCTCCGCCGTGATGGAGCTACTGGAGGAGAACGGGCTGCAAGATCACTTACGCCTGGTTCGTATGGGCGTGCCCGACCGCGTAGTTACGCATGGTGACCCAAAACTCCTGCTTGCCAAGTATGGCCTGGACGCAGACGGAATCTATACGCGCGTCAAAGAGACGATGGAAGTTTTAGACGGGCAGCGGGTAAAGCGACAAAAGGTGAGAGGATGAAAACCTGCTGATGCTTTGGAGGCTTAGCTGCAAAGGGCATTGCGAGAGATGGAACAGAAGGGGAACGAATCCGATGTCAATTAAAGGCAAAAAAGCCCTTGCTTATATATTGCTTTCGGTCATCTTCATACCGGGCTGCAAACCTTCCAGTGAAATAAGCTCCAACACAAGTACAAACGGGGCGAAAACAACGCCGACCGTAAAGCCTAACGCAGACGGCACAATCTCGTCAGGTACGGGCGTAGAAAAAGAGAAGCCTGCACAGGGCAAAGCTAACGTGCAGGGCAAAGCCTTTTATAACTCCCGGCCAGCCGCAGGAGTTGAAGTGAAACTGTGCGAAACATTCAGTCAGTATATTGGTGGATGTGGCGGTCAGACCTTCACGGCCAGGACGGATAATGAGGGCGAGTATTTAATCAAGAACGTGCCGCCCGGAATCTACGAGGGCTTGGTTGTAAAGGTCTTCGATACAAACTATTACGTCTTTGCGACCTCCGGCATAGTCCAGTCGGCCAAGTACAAGATCGAAGCGGACAGCACATTCTTCGCGCCTGATACAAATCTTTTCAAGAACGATTTGAAGCTTTTGAATCCTAAAGCTGGCTCGAAAGTGGCCCCGAGCAATATAGAGGTGAAATGGGCTGCTTACCCGGACGCGGCCTATTACAAATTCAGCATATACGCAGATAGCTCGACGGGAGCTACGACAGACTATGACTACATAAATAAGCGTGTTGATGGTCTGTCTTATGTTTTGGAGAGGCCGCTCGCGCCCGGCACATACTCTTGCCGAGTAGAAGCCTATAACGGCAACGACATCAAACTCGCTGAAAGTTCGGACGATATAAAGTTCGCAGTAACAGGCGGGCAATGAGGCGTTGTTTTAATCATGATAAGCGCCTGAAAGAGCAAGGTGCAATTACTTTGCTCCTCACTTATTTAAGGAGAGCGCGGAGATTCTTGAGAGCCGCCGCGCAAAGCGCCGGAAAGTCAGGGGCTAGCAATTGCGCCGCTAATTAGTCTGATTTGAACAGATTGAGCGCGCTTCTTATCGTTCTCGATACGGGGACGGGCGCGCTCGTTTTGTGCGCTATAATAGTTAAGGAAAGAGCTTCGACGAGCATACCCGCCCGGCTCCTCATGCATCAAATAAACTGCGCTCTCGCGCCGAATTTCAGGAGCTTTCAGGATTTTTGAAATTGTCTGTACGCATGGCCCCGGTTTTGCTGTAGAATTTTCGTCGGGGCGAATCAAGGTAACTGAATTGCAATAAAGAACGCGCGTGCATTTTAGAAGACGATTTAAATAGAGATGGAAGAAAGAAGAAGAATAATTATACCGGTGGGCGTCGAATCAGACACGTCCTTGACGACTCCGCAGTTCGACACGGAAGCGACGCTGCTGGCGCGTCCCGTAGTGCCGCTTGAAAATACGCGACGCCCCGCGCGCACAAAAATTCTGCTGGGGATGCTCATGTTGGCAGCACTTCTAGTAGGCGCTGCCGGCGCAATAGCATTCGACTATTTCAGGAATCACACGCACCAGAACGCGACTGCCGTAGAGCAGCAGCCCGCCAACGCCCCTGCTACTGCTCCTCCTACTGTGTCGCAGGCAACTCAGCCCGCGCAGCCTCAAATTAATGTAGCTCCACAGAAAGTCGAAGAGCGTCAGGCCACTGTTCCGGCCAAGCCGAAGTCTACGCCGGACGAGCGCGCGGACGGCGGTGACGGTGGTTGGACTGGGGACGAGCCTGGGGCAGGTGCTCGCGCAGCAAAGCGAAGCAAGGCGGAGCGGCGTCGCAGAAACGATGAGTACGGCCCGGAAGAGGTTCAGCGCCAGATGGAACGCGCAGGGCGCGAACTGAACCGCATACGCGAAATCTTTGAGGGAAGACAACAAACGCAGCAGCCACCTGAACGTTAAATCCAATTTCGGAACGGATAAGTTTCGCTGTTTCGGAAAAATTCGCATGAAAGCCAGAGGTTATTTTGAAGCTCTGGCTTTTTCGTTTTCTTAACTTCCTCTTCCTGACCATTCAATCAACCTTTGCAATCGCATATACGTTTCGTTGTAAAGTTTCAGACGATGAAGCGCAAGCGCATTGATAAACTCCTGGTCGAGCGCGGGCTTGCCGCCACGCGCACGCGAGCGCAGGCTATGATAATGGCGGGCGTGGTGCTCGTGGGCGAGCAGCGTGTCGAAAAATCTTCGGAGCTTTTTTCTGAAGACGCTTTGATTCGCGTCAAGGGTGCGGGCGATGCGGCAGCGCGCTACGTCGGGCGCGGCGGGTTGAAACTGGAAGCCGCGCTTCATGAATTTGGCGTTAATGCCGACGGTCTGTTATGTCTGGACGTTGGCGCTTCTACGGGAGGGTTTACGGACTGCCTGCTTCAGCACGGAGCGCGGCACGTGGTTGCAATTGACGTGGGCCACAACCAGCTTGATTGGAAGATTCGCAGCGACACGCGCGTTGAAGTGAGAGAAGGCGTCAATGCGCGCTATCTGAAGCCGGAGGACTTTTCTGCAAAATTCGACCTGGCGGTGATGGATGTATCTTTCATCTCGGCCACTAAAATCTTTCCGGCTATCGTGCGGCTATTGACCGAAACTGCAAGGCTGATTACGCTCATCAAACCGCAGTTCGAGGTGGGGCGCGGCGAGGTAGGACGTGGCGGCATAGTGAGCGATCCGGAGAAGCATCGTCGCGTTTTAGTGGAAGTGAACGCGGCTGCGCGCGATGTCGGCTTAAATGTCTGCGGCGTGATGGAATCACCCATTCGCGGCGCGGACGGAAATCTTGAATTTTTAGCCCTGTACGAACCGGCGAAACCTTAAGGCTTAAGCTGTAGAACTGTTCAAATGATAAGCAGGCGTAGCGAGCGAGAGGCGCTGGCGCAATTGCAGCGCCTCAAAACCTCTTACCAGACATTCATCAAGCTGAACTACGAGCACGCGGCTCAGGATTGCCGTTCGTGCCCCGTGCGCGGCTCGTGCTGCACGGACGCGCATTTCGTTAACGTACATATCAGCAGGCTGGAAGCCGTTGCGATTCGTGAGACGATAGCGCGCACCCCTCGCCTTAAGGATGAAGAGAAGCACGAGGTTTATCGTCGAGCCAGAGAAACGGTCAAGCTTTATAACCTGAGCGCATCGGGCGACACTTTCCGGCAAACCTATTCCTGCCCGCTTTTCTCACAAAAGTCAGGTTGTCTGGTGCATCGCCGCGCAAAGCCAGCGCCGTGCATACAGCACGCCTGTTATGAAAACTGGGAGGATTTGCCGCCTCTATCATTGCAATCTCGCACAGAGCATCGCGTGGAAAAATTGAATATTGAAATTTACGGCGCAAAGTGGGCTTGGCTGCCTACGCCTGTCTGGCTTTGCCTGATTGATCCAGATTCGGATGGCGTTGAATTGAAAATTTTAGAGCGCGAGTGGAGCAGTCAGGAAATAAAAAACAGAAATTTTTCTGCGCCGAGCGAGCGTCAATTAAATTTCAAATCAAGTTTTCATCAGCGCAAAGTTTTGCCTGTCATCAGATAAAAACAGATGAAATTTTTCCACAGATTTTTCCACAGGCACATATCACAAAAAACTCATAAAGTTAAAGTACTTTCTGCTTGACTTGTTCGATGGGCGCGCGTATAACACGCCACACGTTGCGATGCTCACGGGCGTTGCGACCAGCAAGAGGATAGGCTGCGATGTGGTAACAGATCGCGTGAGGAGTGCGGCGGAGCGGTTCGCCAAACTTATAACACCTCTTGTTGAAGCCGAAAGGCTTGGGGCTGAGTGAAGGTCGCAAGACTTTCACGAAGCGTTCGGGATAAAAACCGAGCGCACCCTTTGGGAAGGACCCGCCGAAGGGAAGCCACAGTCGCTCAGAGGTTTCGGCCTTTGAGCCTCGTTGCCGGGGACGTAACCGGCGGTGGAGGAAAAGCCACCACAACAAAAACCAAACGGCACCGCATTCCGTAAAAAGAGTGCGAGGTTTATGAAAATGAATCGCGTGCCGACCGGAGGTTGACTGACCGCCAGTCTCGCTTCGGGATATAAATCGGCGACGACAGTGTGTACATGCAGTTGTCGCCACTAATTTCCCCGAGTCGCTTTCGGGCGATTTCAGAGGAATTATGAGGTTGCGCTGCTTTCGCTTCGGTGGATGCAGCGCAATTTCGTTTTTGTAGATCAACTTCGCAATTTGATTTCAGCCTCACGGCGCTTCTTCATTCGGGACAATATCCTCAAGATTAATCAAATGGCTGGTGACGGGCGCGCCGCAGCGCATCTCTGTGGAGTTCGGGTTCGTTCCGGGCGGCGTGACGGTGAGATAAAAGTCTCTCTGTCTCATCGGCTCCTCGCTGTTGTCGTCGTCGTGGATTTCGTAGGTATAGCTGTTGGTCTCAAAGCTGACTGTGAGTAGAGTGACGCGCGGTCGCGTGTAGCGCGAATATTTGAATGCCGTCTGCGTGTTCTGCCTCTCCCTGGGATATTCCAGTTCAATCGCGCCGGGTCGCCCGAACCTGTGTTGCAAATACCCTTGCTGCTTGCTGAGTGGGCGCGAACTGCAAAGCGATACCAGCTTTCCTCTGCCAGCGATCTGGCAGTTGAAGACGACCATTTCATTTGAGTTGCAAAGCGAGTTCGCGCTGCGAGCCGTTTCTGCTGCTAACGACGAAGCGGCGGGAGACGAGAACGATTGTCCGATTTGAGCATTACGGTCGAAATTTCGGGCGGCTATCACGGCGTAAATCGCAAGCAGTATGGCGCAGGTGAATATCAGTTTTCGCATATCTGTTCCTTCAAGTAGATTCGCTTGGCTCAGCAGCGCGCCAGTTTAGCATCGTTCATGTGCGCTCGCGCTATTAACTTCAATCTCTCTATATGAGGAAATAGACACTCTTAGCGCCTCCAGCGTCTCCAGCGAGAAAAACCATCTCACGCTGGAGGCGCTAAGAGAGAAGCGCAAAGTCTAGTTTGCATCTCATCATCATTTCCTGGGCTTAAATTTCGGAAAGTCGTGGTTTAATAGCGCCATGAAAGTTGCTGCAATGCCGGATGAGGAGATCGGAACGCTGGAAGAGGTCGAAACCAGTGCGCGCCAGCCGCGCGGGCTTACGACGCTCTTTTTCACGGAGCTATGGGAACGCTTCAGCTACTACGGCATGCGCGCAATCCTTGTGCTCTACATGGTCGCGCCTGTGGAGCAGGGCGGGCTGAGGTTTGACGTTCCGCGCGCAACATCCATCTACGGCACGTACACAATGTTCGTCTATTTGACTGCGCTGCCGGGCGGCCTTGTCGCAGATCATTTCATGGGCGCAAGGCTCGCGGTGCTGATAGGCGGCTTCTTCGACCCGCACAACTCGGGCGTGCTCGTTCGACTCTACGGCGGCATCGCCGTTGCGCTATTGATTGGTTCCGGGCTGCTGGCGCTTCTCACGCCGACGGTTCGGAAGTTGATGAGCGGAGTGAAGTAGAGAGACCATCTGAAATTTTCGGAACGCGAAGCGCGTTGACACCCTGCGAGTGTGCGCGAGATAATCTCGCACGTCTTTCAAAGCAATCGTAACATTAGAAGCTGATTCGGACACGCCGCTTCAGCGCAACTCGAGTTTTGCCGTCAGCGGCCTTATAGCTTTCTCCTGTTTCAATCACATTTGATTCATGGCTAACGCAATCAAGCGCGTGGGCGTCCTGGTCAAGCCGCATCAGACGGATGCGCTGAAGGTTATCTGCGGCATGGTCGAATGGCTGCACGAGCGAGGGTTGACGCTCGTCGGCACGCCGGAGATTGAGCAGGAGCGCATTGAGCACGAGACCGGCTGCTCCATCGAAAACGTCGAGCAGGAGAAGTTTTCATCCAGCGTTGATCTCATCGTCGTGCTGGGCGGCGACGGCACAATCGTCTCGACGGCTCGTTTGATGGGTGACCGGGAAGTTCCGGTGCTCGGCGTGAACTATGGCGGCCTGGGCTATCTAGCGGAGTTTCGCATTGAGGAACTGTATGCTGGCCTTGAAACGGTTCTGGCCGGAGATTTCCGTTTAGATAAGCGCGTGATGCTGACCGCAGAGCTTTTTCGCGGGCGCGAGCTGATCAATAGTAATCGAGTGCTCAACGATGTGGTCATCAACAAGTCTGCGCTCGCGCGTATCATAGAGATAGAGACTCGTCTCAACAATCAATTCGTCAACTCTTTCCGCGCAGACGGCCTGATAATCTCAACACCGACGGGTTCGACCGCCTACAATCTCTCGGCTGGTGGGCCAATCATCTACCCTTCTATGAACGCGATAGTGCTCACCCCAATCTGCCCTTTCACGCTCTCGAACCGCCCTATAGTCGTGCCAGACGACGCAGAGATAGAGCTTATCCTGAAGACGCCCGACGAAGATGTCGCGCTCACGCTGGACGGGCAGGTCGGATTCCCCTTGAAAATGGAGGACAGCGTTCGCATCCGAAAGAGCCGCACGACATTCAACCTTGTGCAGCCGACCAACAGAAACTATTTCGAGGTCTTGCGAGACAAATTGAGATGGGGAAGGTGAAGGAAATGATGAATGCAGAGTGCAGAGTGATGAATTAAAGACAGAATAGCTTTTGATTCATCACTCTGCACTCTGCATTCATCGCTTTATTAAATGGCTGAAGTAAACGAAAAGAGATTGAAGGAAGAGGCTAGGGAGTACGGGCGTCGGCCCTGGTATCGCCCACAGCTTACGACGCAGATTCTGATTGGTCTGGTGCTGGGCGGATTCCTGGGATGGCTCAAGCCCGAATGGGGCAATGCCATCTATTTCCTGCGCGACATCTTCCTCAATCTAATCAAGTCAATCATAGCGCCGCTGGTCTTCTCTACTCTGGTTGTAGGCATAGCGGGCGGCGGCGATCTGAAAAAAGTCGGGCGCATGGGCGTCAAAGCGCTCGTCTATTTCGAGATTGTTACGACCGCTGCTCTCTTCATTGGCCTGGGCGTCGTGAATCTTATAAGGCCGGGCGCAGGCATTGTGCTGGCCGCGAATGCAAGCTCGGTTACGCAGATTCAGCAGACGCACGCGCAATCTTTCAGCGACATCATCACGCACATCTTCCCGTCCAGCATCGTGGACGCGATGGTGCGAGGCGACGTGCTTCAAATCGTCGCGTTCTCCGTTCTGTTTGCTATGGCTCTTTCAGCCATAGGCGAAAAGGGAAGGCCAATCCTGCGCGCATGCGAGAGCCTCTCGCAGATAATGTTCAGGTTCACTAGCTACGTGATGATGTTTGCGCCCATAGGCGTGGGCGCTGCGATGGCTCACACAATCGCGGGGCAGGGGCCAAAGGTTCTACTCAATTTCGGCAAACTCATCGGCGGGCTTTACCTGGCTCTTGCCATCTTCGTAGCAGTTGTTTTCGGCCTCGTTATGCTGGTTGCGCGCATACCCGTCATGCAGTTTATACGCGCGGTGCGCGAGCCTGCGACGATTGCGTTTGCGACGACTAGCAGCGAATCGGCTCTGCCGAAAGCTATGGAGGTGATGGAGCGATTCGGTGTTCCGCCGCGCATCGTCGGTTTCGTTATGCCTACGGGCTACAGCTTCAATCTGGACGGGACGACGCTCTATCTTGCCATGGCTTCGGTCTTCATAGCGCAGGCAGCCGAAACCACAACGGGGCAGCACATGGGGTTCGGCTCGCAGATAATCATGATGCTCACCCTGATGGTGACATCGAAAGGCGTGGCGGGCGTGCCGCGCGCCGCTCTGGTCATACTGCTCGCAACGCTCAGCGGTTTCCTGCCGGGCGACATAGGGACAATCGGCGTTGGCCTCATCTTCGGCATTGACGAACTGATGGACATGGGACGCACCAGCGTCAACGTCATTGGCAATTGCCTTGCGACGGCTGTTATCGCCCGGTGGGAGGGCGAGTTCGATGACGAGCGCGCAAAAGCTTTCGGCACTGCGCGCGAGGTCGAGCTTGACCTGAAAGCTGGCGAGATTGCATTCGCAGAGGCCGCCGCGCATGGAGAACAATGAAAAGCAGTGATGAATGCGGAGTGCAGAGTGCAGAACGAAAAGCTCTTAATTCATCACTCATCACTCTGCATTCTGCGCTGCTTTCTTCACCCTCGCGCGACACTTTCGTAAATCGTGGGCATGTAATCTTGTGGATAGGAGAGAAGAGTAGATGATTTTTCCGCTTGGCGACGATAACACGGGGCGTGCGACCGCGCCCTTTGTGAACTACCTGCTCATAGCTATAAACATACTCGTCTTCGTCTTTCTGCAAGGGCTGGGGTCGAACGACCGCTTCACGTATGCGTTCTCGACCGTGCCGGAGGAGATAGTGACGGGGCGAGATATTGCACGCCCGGTCATCATACAGGGGTCGGCGGGCGCGGAGGTTGGCAGGATTGATCTTCAGCCAACGCCCGGCTCTGTCTATCTGACGCTGCTGACCTCTATGTTCATGCACGGCGGCATCATGCATATCTTTGGGAATATGCTCTTCCTATGGATTTTCGGCGACAACCTTGAAGACCGAATCGGACACTTGAGGTATTTAATCTTCTACCTGGTCTGCGGCTTGATAGCGTCGCTCATGCAGGTCTTCTCGACGATTCTGTTCGGGGCGAACCCGTACATTCCAAGCCTCGGCGCATCCGGCGCAATCTCCGGGGTACTGGGCGGATACATATTGCTATTCCCGCGCAATAAGGTGCGCGTACTCCTGTTGCGCGTGTTCACGACCGTTCCCGCTTACGTGGCAATCGGTCTGTGGTTCGTGTTGCAGTTGGTTGAAAGTTTCGGTGCGCTAGGCGGAGGGCCGCAGGCCGGTGGAGGCGTTGCGTATGCCGCTCACATAGGCGGCTTCATAGCAGGGCTTTTGCTCGTCAAATTTTTCGCGCTCGGTCGCGGTGGCCCAGCCGCAAATCCGGTCAGCTACTGAATTACGTAAGTAGCTTTTGAAATTAAGCCCCCTAACCTTAATCAACAACTATTCAAAGGGAGACGATCAATGGGAGTGGATAACGACAAGGTAATCTCTACGCTTAACAATTTAATCGAGACGTGTAAGGACGGGCAGAACGGCTTTCAAACCGCCGCCGACGGTGTGAAGCGGAGCGAGTTGAAGACGCTCTTTCATACCTATTCGCAACAGCGCGCACAGTTCGCGGGCGAGTTGCAGAACGAAGTTCTCAGACTTGGCGGAGACCCGGAAAAGTCCGGCAGCACCGTCGCCGCTCTGCATCGCGGGTGGATTGACATCAAGTCTGCCGTGACGGGCGAGGACGAGGGGGCGATAATCTCCGAGTGCGAGCGCGGCGAAGATTCCGCCGTCAGCAACTACAAGGATGCGCTCGAAGAAGATTTGCCGGGTGATATTCGCTCGATAGTTGAGCGGCAATACACGCAGGTCAAGGAAGCGCACGACCGCATACGCTCGCTCGAAAGAGCGACGAGCGCTGGCGCTTGATTGCAATTAGAAATTGAATCGGAAAGAGAGCGGCGCAATATCAAGCGTCGCTCTTTTTCTCTTAGATAAAGACAGCACCCGTTTCAGCCATCGAACTCGCGCAGGACATTCAGCAGGTGTTGATTTTCGTGCGGGAGCATTGACGTTACACGAATATGATCAGGCATATCGGGTCGGCTTCTGACTTGAATCCTGTGCGCGGCCAGATGCTTTTTCAAACTCGCTGGTTCGATGCCTGCAAGGTGTATGAGAAAGAAGTTGGCAGCAGTCGGGTGAACGTGGAAGTAGGGAATCTTGCCGAGTTCCGAGTAAAACTTGAGGCAGTCATCGCGTATTCGACCTGTAATTTCTTTCAAGTAGCCCTGATCTTCTAGGGCGGCCTGCGCCGCTGCGAGCGATGCGGAGTTCACAGCCCAGGGCAATCGGACGCGCGCCAACTGCTGCGCCACCGTAGGGTGAGCGATGGCGCACCCGACACGTAAGCCCGCAAGGCCATAAGCTTTTGAGAACGTGCGCAGCACTATGAGGTTCGTGCGCTCGCGCACCCACGGCGCGAAACTCACCCCGGCGTAATCAGCATAGGCTTCATCAATTATCCAGAGACAATCCGGCGTCTCGTCCAGAAGCTTCGCCATGCCCGCTTCGTCAAGCAGCAGGTTGCCGGATGGGTTGTTCGGGTTGCTGATGAGGCCCAGCGTTGCGCGCCCGTTTCGCGCCGTTTCGACAAAACTATCCAACGGAAGAGAGAACGTTTCCGCGTCCAGCGCGACCTCTATCAACTCTGTAGAATAGCGCTTCCCGGCTTCCACGAAGCGTTCGTAAGACGGATAAGGCGCGATAAGCCGTCCGGGCCGCATGACCAGTTTGAGCAGAAAAGTCCACGCGAGCGCTTCGCCCGCGCCGTTCGATACGACGAAATTTTCGGGCGAGAGATTGTGATGAGCAGCCAGACTCTCGCGCAAACCGGCAGCGTCCGTCTCGCCGTAGAAGCGATACTGCTTCGAGCGCGCGAACTCTTCCACAGCCTCTACGACTTTCGTAGAGCAGCCGTATGGATTAATCGCGGCCTCGAAATGTAACACCTCGCCGTTCATGCCAGAACCTCTTCCGTCTGAGTCGCCGTCAAAACTTTTTCTGGCAGCACGCGCCAGAATTTCGTTAACTCGTGCGGCGCATGTATGCCTTCGGCTTTCAACGAGAGCGCAAGGTCGCCGCGCCGCTCGAAAAAATCCTGCGGGCGCACGGCCATCTCGTAACGAATTGAGAAGAGGGCTTCAGCGAAGATATGAGGAAGCTTTGGGGAGACCGTGCGCGCGAGTTCCGGCTCTTCCGCCAGAAGGTTTGCGAACAGAGCAGCGCGGCTTCCGTAAGTGCGAATCAAATGATCGACGGAATCACCCTCGACTCCCATCTTGAGAAGAAGATTTTTCGTCTCTACTTTAGAAGAGTGTTTCCAGTTTGCGCCGGGCAGAGGATTATTGACCGCTTCAGAGCTTGAGCCGACCGTATTGACTTTGAGCTTACGGGTTAAGAGGCGCGCGGTCGCGCAAGCCGCGCGACGATGAAGCGTGAGCTTACCGCCCAGCACGGAGAGAAATCCTTCGTTATGCCATTCTATGTGATAAGCGCGGCTGACTTCGCCCGCAGCCCTCCCCGCCCTGTCGTACAATGGGCGCAGTCCCGCTCTGGCTGCTATAACATCCCCGTCTTCTATCATTGATGATGAGAAAAAATCTCCCAGCGCTTCCAATAAGTAATCAACGTCTTCGCGTTCCGCAGACGCCGACTCAGGCGCTCCCTCATATTCGGTCTCCGTTGGGCCAACCATTACAAAGTTCTCCGATGGAATTGCGACGAGCGGGCGTTTGTCTCTACGCGAGAAGAAGATTACGGCGTCAGAGAGCGGCAGCCGCCGTCGCGGAACGATTATGTGAACTCCTTTGCTCAACCGAAGACGACGTTTCGCAGTAGCGGCGCGATTTGCCAGGCGGTCAGCCCACGGCCCCGCCGCATTGACGACAACCCGCGCGCGAATCTCAACGTTGCGCCCCGTCATTTCGTCAATCACAAGAGCGCCGACCACGCAGCCACGCGAATGAAGAAGATCAATTACGCGCGCGTAATTAACCGCACAAGCGCCAGCGTCGCATGCGGCCAGCATCGTCTCCATGACCAGACGCGCGTCCTGAGTCAGATATTCCCGGCAGACGAAACCGCCCTGTAATCCATTAGCGGGCAGCAGAGGCTCGCGGCTTAAAAAATCTTCAGCGCTCGATCTCATGTGGCGCAAGTTCGAGTCGAAGGGTTGCAGTGCGGAGTAAGCAATCATCCCGCCGCGATGCGCCAGCCTGCTCGTGAAAGATTTTCGGTAAAGAGGGAAGAGCAGATTGATGGGTCGAACAAGATGAGGAGCAAGCCCCGCGAGTCGCTGCTGTTCACGCGCCGAGCGGTAGACCAGCCCGACTTGCCCACGCTTCAAGTAGCGCAAGCCCCCGTGAATCAAGCGAGAGGAGCGGCTGCTTGTGCCGCTCGAAAAATCATTCTGCTCGACAAGAGCGACGCTCAACCCTGCGCTCGCAGCATACAGAGCGCAGGCTGCGCCGGTTATCCCTCCGCCTATAACCAGCACGTCGAAACATCCGGCAGCCATACGCTCGAAGCTAAGCTCTCGCCACGCCTGCGTGAATTGTGAAAGGGAAAATTCTTCGCTCATTCGCTCGCTCGGAAAGCTTTCCGAAGCTTCGGCCTGCTCTACAGTAAAGTGTAGGGGCGCATGTGTACGCGAGGCTATCAGCACTGTAGCACTTTTCAGACTGCCACAGTCTGCCCTCGGCGTGCGAAAGGGCGAATTAAAAAGTCCCTAAAGGGACGCCATGACAAGTAGCGCGGCACTCGAAGCGCCATACTATTTTCATCGCATCGCTTACGGGACTCCTCAAACAAAGCTTCTTAAAGATAACTCAGCCACCAGTCTTTGCGCCGCTGTTTTACGCCAGCGAACCAGCGACAGAGCGGATAGATGAGAAGCACGCCCGTTATCCAGAAGACGTAAACAACCGGGAGACTGAAGCCCAGGTTTCCGGGATTAGACCTGGGCTTATCGAACAGCGTTGCGAACTGCCACGCAGTGGGCTGCCCGGCCAGATAACCGGCTATGACCGCCAATCCGTGCGCGACTGTCCACTGCAAAAGATAGAAGAATAGCGGCACGCGCCCGAAAGTAATCAGCGCGCGGCTGATTGGCCCACGCCCCATCTTCTCGAACAGGGCGAGCGCAATGATGGCAGGCCCAAGCGTCATCAAGAGAAACAGCAGCGAGGGCGGATACTTCGTAACGTCCAGAAACGAGAGCACTGTGAAGAGAAGATTTCCTTGCGTTTCCCACTTCTGCTGGTCGCCGTAAAAATTCGTAGCCCTGATGACGACGAACGCGAGCGTGAGCGCGCCGCCGAGCCTGAGCAGAATCTTTCGTCGTCTCTCAGCATCAAGTTTGTAGAGCGCGCCGAAAGCGTAGCCCGCAGCCATCACTCCTATCCAAGGTATCAACGGATAAAGAGCCAGCGCGTAAACTCGGTCTCCGAAAAAGATCAGTCCCGGCTGGTGAAGCACCATCCAGATGCTCTCCCAAAAGCTAGGCGTCGCCGTACCAGGCCCGCGCCACTGCGTTATATGAATTTTATCCAGAAGATTATGGAGCGCGATCATTGCGACGCCGAACGCGGCGATGACTCGCACAGGCAGATGAATCAGCGCGGCCAGACAGATCATGGAGATTCCTATTGCCCAGATGACCTGAAGCAGCCCGACGAAGTGCCAGTCAACATTGAACCATATAAGAACATGCAGGACTGTCAGCTCAAGGAAGACAAGCCACAGCCCGCGCGTGACCAGAAACTTCGACAATTCCCGTTTGCTCTTACCGCGCGAGAATTGAAGATACGCTCCTGTGCCTGCTAGAAAGACAAAGACAGGAGCGCAGAAATGGGTTATCCATCTGGTGAAGAAGAGTATGGCGCTCGTCTTCGTCAGGTCGAGCGGGTCAAAATCCAGCGACGCGCTGTGAAAGAACTCGCGCGTGTGATCCAGCATCATTATGACCATCACAAGCCCGCGCAACAGGTCAACCGAATCAAGACGCCGCTTTGTAGTAGCCCGCGCGTTATCAGAGGCCATCGCTGCGCCCATGCCGCCGAGCGGGTCTGCCATTTCCGTAGACGTATCTGGCGGAAGCGTCGTCGCGACGGAGTTTAAATTCGATGTGGTTACGGGTTCCATGAAAATCTCCTACAGACCTGAGTTCCGAAGCGAGGTGCTCGTTTCCGCGCGCTTTTATGACAGAAGCCGGGTTTAAGTCAATAGAGACGCAGAGTGTATTTTTCTTTGGCGCGCCAGCCTTCCTAGTGTGATTGCACCGCGCTGTCCCATGCTGCGCGCGCGATCTTTGCTATAACGCTCTCGCGCGTCGCGACGTTAGCCGTCGAATCAGAAACGAAGACCGCGACTATCAGATGCCTGCCGTCCGGCAGCGTGATTATGCCTGCGTCGTTGGTTGCGCGCGTCAAACCGTTAACGGTGTTGGATGTGCCTGTCTTATGCGCTACGATTGTCCCGGCGGGCAGCCGTCCCTTGATACGACGCGGGCCTGTGTTGCTCTCCGTCATGAATTGCAGCAACAGAGCGCGGCTCTCGGCTGAAAGCCCTCGCCCCTCGTATAGCATGCGCAGCAGCCCTGCAATCGCGTTCGGCGTGGCCCAGTTCCTGTACTGCACCTGCTCATCGCTCGCCATCTCTTTTTCTGAAGTGGCGACGACGATTTCTCTGACGCCAAGTGAGCGCAGGTAGGCCGTGACCTGTTCGGGGCCGCCCGCTAGCCTGAGCAGCACGTCGGAAGCCGTGCCGTCACTTTCCGCTACCATGTAACGCAGCAACTCGCGCACGCTAAACTCCACGCCGCCCTGCGGGTGCTCGTCCCGTATAGGACTATGAGCCTTTGCGGGAACCATGTCGCTCTGCTCCACTCGAACTTTTTGTTCCAGACTGAGCGCGCCTCGTTCCACCTCATGCAGCACGGCCATTCCAATCGGAAACTTATAAACGCTCTGCATTGGAAAATGCTCGTTGCCATGAAACTCGGTTGAGTCTCCGGTTTCCAGCAGCATCACGGACACGCCCACGCGGCCACGAGCCTCATGAGAAATCCGCTCGATCTGAGCGCGAAGCCCGTTAATGAGCAGCGATGTTGTTGTGGCGATTAGAATGAGTTCTCTAAACATGATGGCTTTGGGCTTATGACATCTGATCTTATTAAAACTTAACTGCGTTCTGCTCTACTGAATTTGACCGGAGCAGGAATCGAATGGCTCGGTGTTCATGTAATACGACCTGAGCGCGGTGAATGTTCTTTAGAGTTGGGCTGCTCTTTCGATTAAAGATGGCGGTTAAGAATTCAAGCTGATTTTTCGTAGCGATAATAAAGCTCAGTGATAATCGGCCTGATATCATCGGCTGATTGCACAGCATAAAATATGAATCCCACCCTTTTCTGTCAAACTTCATCAACTACAGTTGCTGTAGAGTGCTGCACTTGGGTAAGATTCAGGGGCTGAATTTTAAGGAGCAATATTCAGAGATGGCTATTTCAGAGAAAGAGTTGCCGCCGGTGAACCAGCAGGGGCTGGACATACGCTCGACGCCGCGCGATGAGATGGCGCTCTACACGCTGGACACTTTTCCATATGAGTTCGCCGGGCGCGAGATAAGTATCAAGTTCGAGATGCCGGAGTTCACATGCGTCTGCCCGTTCTCGGACTTTCCAGACTTTGCCACCATAAGGCTTGAGTACGTGCCGAACGAGCGCTGCGTGGAGTTGAAGAGTCTGAAGCTTTACATCAACTCGTTCCGGCAGGTGAAGATTTTTCATGAGCACGTCATCAACATAATCCTCGAAGACTTCGTGCGCGCCTGCGATCCCATTGCCGTAGAGATAGAAGGCGATTTCAACGTGCGCGGCAACATCAAGACTAGGGTGAGCGCAAGCTACAGGAAGAAGAGGTCAGAGGCTAGAGGTTAGAGGCTAGTGAAAAACTCCAACAATTTCACTGACCTCTAATGTCTGACCTCTAACCTCTGTTCTTTATGACACCTTTAATCATCACAATCATCATTGGCGTCGTTGCCGTCTCGCTCTTCTTCGTCATAGCGCGGCGCATACTCCGTTGGGCGATTCGTTTGACGCTCGCGGGAATGCTGGTTCTGGTTCTTCTTATTGGCGGCGTGGTGGCATGGTGGTACTCGTCGGATTCGTCGCAGCGTAGAGAGACGCGCCCCGTTGCGACGCCAAGACGCGGTAACACTCGTTAATAGGGAACAAGGGAAAGAACTTTGGCAGAGACGGAAACGGACGCCGCAGACAAGTTCGACGCAAGCGCCGAAAAGCATGATAAAGGGATGCTGGGCCTGTGGCGGCGCTATCGCCGCTTGCCGCGCAACGTCGTCACCATAGGACTCATCAGTTTATTGAACGACGCTTCGAGCGAGATAATCTATCCGCTCATGCCGCTCTTCCTCACGCTCATCTTGGGCGCTTCCCCGAAAGTCATAGGCATCATAGAAGGCACTGCCGAATCGCTCTCAAGCTTTCTTAAACTCTTCGCCGGATATTTCAGCGACCGTCGCGGTAGTCGCAAAGGCTTTGTTGTCTTCGGCTACGCGGTGGCGAATTTCGTGCGCCCGCTGCTCGCGTTCGCAACCAGTTGGTATCAGGTTCTGGCTATTCGGCTGACGGATCGCGTGGGAAAAGGCGTGCGCACAGCGCCGCGAGACGCGCTTATAGCAGACGCTGTTAGGCCGGAAGAGCGCGGGATAGCATTCGGCTTTCATCGCGCTATGGATCACGCAGGCGCGATGATTGGCCCGCTCATAGGCTTTCTCTTCATCTACTTTTTCGCCGCAGACAGAAATCATCTAACTTCGCACGACTACACGAAAATTTTCTTGCTGGCGAGCGTGCCTGCGCTCGCGGCTGTGATAGTTGCGGGCGTCTTCCTGCGCGAGAAGAAGAGGGAAGAGAGAGTTGAATCGGAAGCGCTTCGGAAGCCGCGTCTTTCGTTCGGGGGGTTCGATTCAAACTTCAAAAGGTTTCTGGTCATCGTCGCGCTATTTACTCTATCGAACTCTTCGGACGCATTTTTAATCAAGCGCGCAAGCGACGCCGGCGTCTCTGTGCTTTCCATACCGCTGCTGTGGGCGGCCTTGCACGCGAGCAAGGTGTTGAGTTCGCTTATCGGCGGAGACCTTTCTGACCGTATGGGACGAAAGACTCTGATCGCTGCGGGGTGGCTTCTTTACGCTGCGGTCTACGCAGGCTTCGCTTTCGTCTCAACGGCTGGCGAGGCTTGGATTCTTTTTCTTATTTACGGCATCTACTTCGGACTGGCCGAAGGGACAGAGAAGGCATTGGTGGCAGACCTCGTTCGCCCGGAGCAGCGCGGCACTGCCTTCGGGTTGTATAATCTGGCCTTCAGCGTCACAGTTCTTCCGGCATCTCTCCTGATGGGCTTCGTGTGGGACTGGCGTGGGCCGACTTTCGCTTTCATCCTGAGCGCTGTCTTGGGCGCGAGCGCAGCGCTCTCGCTGCTGATGCTTGTGAGAACGCGAGAACGGACGCAAACTATTATTTCCCGAAGTTGATAACGGAGAAACCCGAAATGAAAGTTGTGCGCGACATACTTGAGCCGGTTGCCGGAGTTTCAAATGAGATCGGTTTTTATCTGGCAGGAATGAACGAGGTCCGCGCTCAGTTGAGCGACGCCGTGCGTGATTTGACCGTAGAGCAGATAGCAAAGCGAGCGGTAGAGGGCGCGCATTCCATAGGCGAGCTTCTGCTTCACATAGGCGAGGCGGAGTGGTGGTGGACTGAGTGCATCATGGAAGGCCACAAGCTGACACGTAAGGACAAGAACAGCCCGTTCTGGGACGTGCTCAAATACCCTGAAAAGTTCGCATCTCAGAATCTTTCAGCGGAAGATTGCCTGCGAATCGTTGGCGAAATTCGTGAAAACACCGGAACGAAGCTGGCTGCTTTTGCCGGTGATGACATGGACAAAGCGCTCTTTAATATGAAGAGGCGCGGGAATAAATATGAGTTCAGTCTGCGCTGGATTCTTCATCACCTGATTGACCACGAGGCGCAGCACAAGGGGCAGATTCTCATGCTGAAGCGTTTGTTGACGGGACAGAAGAAAGAGTTTTAAGCGCCGAAATTTAAATGATTGCATCAGACTACAAGTTAATTACAGATGCCGAAGAGCTGCGCGTCGCGGCTGAAGAATTATCCGGGCACGCGGCCATAGGTTTCGACACGGAAACAACTTCGCTTAATCCTTACGACGGTCGCCTTCGATTGATTCAACTTGCAGCGGCAGACGGCGTGCGAATCATTGATATGGAGCGCTTCAGTGGAATTGATCCAGCGCGAAGCGCTGAGTTCAAACCGTTGCGCGACCTGCTCACTGCGCAGCGTCCTGTGAAGACTGCGCACAATGCCAAGTTCGATGCCAAATGGATAAAGCACACCCTTGATGTAGAGGTCGCGCCCGTCTTCGACACGCTGCTGGCAAGCCAGATTATCTCCGCTGGAGATGCGGAAGAGCGACAGGGGTTGGATGCGGTCGCGGCGCGTTTCCTGAACGAGACGATGGACAAGGCCGAGAGGCTGAGCGATTGGTCAAGGGAACTTTCCGAATCTCAGTTGGAATACGCCGCGCGCGATGCGTCCGTGCTTCTACCTTTGCGCGATAAGATGATTGACCGTCTCAAAGCGGACGCGCTCATCAAATGCGCGCAGCTCGAATTTGAATGCGTGTTGCCGCTCGCCTCGCTTGAATTAGCGGGAATCTTTCTGGACGAGGGCCGCTGGCGCGAGCAGCTTGTAGTGGTCGAGCGAAGGCGCGAAGCGCTCGCACATGAACTTCAGGAGATGCTCGCAGAAGAGTCCGCGCAGTTCTCGCTATTCGGTGGGCCAACACGCGAAGAGATAAATCTTGATTCGCACGTTCAGTTGACAAGAGCGCTCACACGATTGGGCGTGCCCGTGCCTGATTCGACAAGGAATTGGAAGCTGCAACCGCTTGCGAACGACTATCCTGTTGTCAAAACGCTTCTGGAATACAGAACAGTGCAGAAAGCTCTGACCAGCTACGGCGAAAATATTCTTGAAGAGATAAGCCCCGTCACCGGGCGCATACACGCGGACTTCCGTCAGATAGGAGCGCCG
>Ga0193747_1000063_pt1 | contig 67830 bp, 83 predicted proteins | sample L1m2metaG_FD_143048 | JGI IMG/M metagenome (GOLD analysis project Ga0193747, IMG submission 143048) | Soil microbial communities from a riparian zone of the East river system, Colorado, United States - L1m2 | ecosystem: Environmental > Terrestrial > Soil > Riparian zone | place: USA: East River... | reverse complement strand
CGAAATTCAGGCGGCGGATCTGTCCGAGTTCGTGTCGAGTCGGGATCACTTGCAGCCGAAGACGGTCGCGCGAGTCGTATCGGATGTGCGTTCTTTTCTCCGGTTTCTTACTATGCGCGGGATTCTGGCGTGGGTGAAGTAGGAGTGAAGCGAAGAGTGCAATCCTGTATTCGTGACCTGTGGAACGGTTACTTTCCCTTACCTGCAAACCAGATAAACGGCATATCCACCAGCTAATGGGCCCAAGGCCTGACGGTCAAGTGGACGAGAACGCCACAAATCGGGACTTGGCGAGACTGCGCCAAACAAATTGCTTCTAGGAGGCCGTGATCGCGGCTATTGCTCCACATGTGTGGTTTCTGTTGAAATGCACGCAGATGCCAAACTGGAAAGAATTAAGCCATGCTTACGGTTCAGCAGAAGATCTTCCTGGAATTATCTCGGCTTTGAACCCAGATCCCAAGGCACCTGCATGGGATGATCTGTGGAGTCGCGTTTGCCATCAGGGAACGACGTACAGCGCCAGTCCGGCCGTACTTCCATTTCTGCTCCGTGTTGCATCAGGCTGGGATGCAGCGGCTCGTGCAATGCCGCTTTTTCTGGCTGGATCAATCGTTTCGGCACCGCAAACGACCCTCAGTGGTTATGAGCCGACGGTGGAAGCACTGCGAGTGTTGGCCCTTGACACCGTAAGAAATCACGAACTTTCCCGCAACGACCGCATTTACGTGATGCAATCTGTCCTGGCGTTCCAAGGGGACCGATTGTGGGGCTGCGTCTTAGACCGTCTCAGTGACGGTGAGTTTCTCGCGTTGTGTCCGGCTTGCCGAAAGGATCTCTATGTCGTGGTCGGTCAGTATGGCTTTTTTGTCGCGGCGGGGGAATGGATTCGGAATTCTGAGATATCAAGGACGGAGATCCGACCGTTGGAAGCTGAAAACTTGACCGGAGTTGGAAATTGGCTATATAGCATTTGCGATCAGTCCGCCGACTCAGAACTTGCAGGATGGATTCGTTACCTGTTCGGCGTCTCGAAATGCCCGGAATGCCGTCAGCCCTTCGGGGTAGTAGAGGCCATCGCAGGAACCGAGAAAAACTAGGTAGAAATCGGCCAACTCCCGTGAAACAGCGATTGCGGACAAGTAAAATCCTTCGCTAAAGTTGGCGGTTCAAATGGACGGGAACCCTACCTGGAGTTACTCGGTCGAGCAACGATAGTGGTTGCGGACAGATGCCGTGTGAACTACTGACTGAAGAGGAATGGCGCGCAAATTCTGCTTATCGTGTTGGCGGTTCGCACCCGAGCCCGGGGCCGAGGAAAATCACGCCTGCGTCGTCGCTGAAGGCCGCAGTTCTGCACCAGGTGCTCTTGTCATTCCCGTCGTACGTCATCTTTAGAGTAATTTGGTAGTGCATTCCATCTTGGCTCGTTGTGATCGCCAGTTCGCAGAGCAATTGCTGTCTTGTACTCAAAACGGCAGTTTGTACTCAACCGTGAAGTGAGGTAGCATGCTTAGAACGAATCGCTTGCAGTGAATTGCCACGGCGATTTCGTAGGGCCTGCAGCTTTAACGTGCTGTTGTTGATTCCGCGCTACTTAGGCATTTCCGTAGGGCCTGTAGCTCAGGTGGCTAGAGCGCGCCCCTGATAAGGGCGAGGTCGGTGGTTCAAGTCCACCCAGGCCCACCATTCAAATCACCAATAAATATGCGGCTATTCTCACTTTTTCCCTTTCGGGGAATATCTCTCGAAAAAGCAATTTGCCAACTATTTGCCAACTTTAGGATTGGCCGGATGGCACTACACTCGGGGCGTTAAGACCTTCTCGGCTGAAGGCCGAACGGCTCGCTTCGAATAGGCTATGTCGAGAACGCTGCCCGGTCACGTCGAAGGATGTGGAAGGCAGTGCAAGGCACTGCAAGACTATGCAAGGAGCGGGAAGTCCTTTTTAGTCAGTTTTGCGGGGGCGTAGTTCAGTTGATTAGAACGCTGCCCCGTCAATCGTTAGAATCCCACACTGTCACGACCGACACCTTCTACCCCAGGGTTTTGACACAGTTCTGACACAGCAGGACAATGTGCTTTTGACGCAGGCGCTTCTGTTAAGGCTTCCGGTCACGAAACTGATTGAACCTGCCAGTGGTTCTCGATAACGATGCCGCAACACGTTGGCTACTCAGGACGGCTCGACGTTTTCGACGGTGACTCAGGCTGCGCTTGATCCTTTTCTTTGGACTGTGCGGCCTCGGGGGTTCTGGCGCGGTGTTTGCGACGGATCACGCTGCGCCAACTTGCGCTTGTGTCGTCGGCTGAGACTTCCTTTGAAGCACTCGCCATTGCCCGGGCGAAGTCCCTTCCCAGTGGTGGAAAGCTCGGAAGAAGGAATTGGCGTCTTCGTAGCCCAACAGATAGGCAGTTTCATTCAGCTCCCGGGACGAGTGAAGAAGGTAATGCCGGGCCAACTCACGACGTGCTTCTTCCAGCAAACGCTGAAACGTAATCCCATGCTCGGTGAGCCTCCGCTGCAACGTCCGAGTGCTCAGGTGTAGCTCTCTTGCGAGATCCTGTATCCCCGGGCGCTGACCCGCGAGTAGCTGCTTCAGAATGGCTTTTGCTTGTTCGCTGAAAGTTTTCTGCGCGAGCTGTTGCGTCAACTCCGCCTCAAGCTGTGGCGCGACAATCGCGAGCAAATCAGCGTTGTGAGTTACAAAGGCCAGATCCATATCCGCCTTGCTGAATACCAAGGCATTCTGGTTAGCCTTGAACTTTATGGGGCAGCGGAAATGGGCCTCATAGATGTCTCGGTGCGCCGAGGCTCTCTGAAGCTCGACTCGCTTGGGGTTGACCGGGCGACGAGTGCCTCGCCGTCCGATGCTGACAATCCATGCGAAACAGACGTCCACCAGTAACGGCGGCTCTTTCTCATGCGCGAGAAGCCAAACGAACTGGACTGCGCATTCATTTCCCCGTTCGACCAGACGGATTTCCTCTGGACAGGTGAGTCGTTTGTACCGCGCTAGTCGCTGTACCGCATCCCGAAACGACCGGGCGGAGAGCGCGGCGATTTTAATCGGGTCGTAATGCTCGATACGCTCCTCCGTCCCCACCTTCAGGCCAAAGCCCGGATCGTTGCTGGCTTCCGCAATCCCGCGGTAAAGCGCGAAGAACTCCTCGGTGCTCACCAGAATCTTCTCCTGGTTGAACAACCCCATCGGCAGACCAGCTTGCCGCAGCACCGTCTCGGGAGAAAGGCGAAGTTCTTCGAGCTTCCGTGGCAGCGTGGTCGAGACTCGAAATTGGTTTGTCATCGCTCACCCAACAGCATAAACCTAAAAACTTTCAGCGGCATAACCTGCCGTACAGCCGCAGACCCCTAGTTGTGCTAGTGAGGACGTTTCTCGAAGACATCCTTCAGGACCAGTAACGCGGAGAAGGCATTCGGCCAGCCGGCGTAGAACGCCAGATGCGTGACAACCTCCCCGGCTTGCTGTTGCGTCAGGCCGTTGTCCATCGCCCGGTTGAGGTGGTATGTGATCTGCGCGACCTGGCCGGAAGCAATTAGCGCACTGACCGTGACCAGGCTCCGATCCCTGGGCGCAAGGTCCGGCCGCAGCCACAAATCACGGAACAAAACGTCTGTCGTATTCTGCACGAGGCCGGGAGCGACCTTGCCGAATAGTTGTTCCACGTTCGCTGCGCGTTTTGCCTCCGCGTCGTTGTCGAGCGGGAGCAGCGCCGGTGAAGCGGCAGGAAGCTGGTCAGCGCCTATCTCGCGTGCGGCGAAAACATCCTTAGCTGCAGCGACTGCCGACGTTGCATTGGCCCAGCCGGAATAAAAAGCAAGATGCGTGACGATTTCGGAAATCTCACGCGGTTCAACCCCGTTATCAAGCGCCAGGCTAAAATAATGCGGCATCTCAATCGTCTGGTTGCGCGCGATTAGGGCGGCGACGGTTACGATGCTGCGGTCCCGTGGATTTAGCTCTGCTCGTTTCCAGAGATCGGCGAGCGTGCCTTTCACGTATTTTTCCAGCGCCGGGGCCACGGTCCTGCTGTCGTTTACGGTTTGCATCGGTTTCCTCGCATGTTGTGCGCTCACAGGTCGCTCTCGTCGTATCCGGGCTTCTTATAGAGATTGTCCGGCTTATTCTTGATGTCAGGTCTATATACCCTCGCGACCCAATCCCCGGGTTTGATTTCTTCCATCGCCACCGACACTTACTCTTCTCCGTAATTAAGAATGTCCATGACGTTTTTAGTGATCGCCTCGGCCAGTCGGTTTTTCTGCCCTTCGGACTTACCGGGCCACAACTTCACAATCACATGCGGCATCGCTTTCCCCTGGTCTTTAATTCTTGCTCGCCCGCGGGACGATGTTGATTGTCGCGGCGCGTGCACGCGTACCGATCATTGCGCCTAGATACTCGCTGCTCTTGTACTTCGCCTTGTAAGCGTTGTCGATGGGTTCAAGAATCACGCCTTCGACCGGCTCGAATGACACATCCCTCGTGATGCCCGCCGCGCTGATTCGGCCGGCCTTCTGCCGCAAGGCGGCCTGATACCACTGAGACTTATGTCCGTTGTACGCGCGCACATAAAGCGCCCCATCGACGACCACGGACCAGATCCACGTCGGTGTGCCATAGGTCTTCCCGTCATCCCGAAACGGTGAGATGTGCAGGTCATCCGTTCCCGCGATTTTGTTCAGTTCGCCTTTCGGCCAGGTGCTCATAGTTCACCTACCCACCAGACTCGCGTGAAACGCGGGGTATCTGGCCCCTTCCAGCTTGATTTTTGAGGAGGCTTCTTCCAGCGCGATTACGTCGCCGGTCGTTAGTTCAATCACTGCCGCTCCCAGGTTCTCTTCCAGGCGTTCCAGCTTCGTCGTGCCCGGAATCGGAACGATCCAAGGCTTCTTGGCAAGCAACCACGCGAGTGCAATCTGCGCGGGAGTCGTCTTTTTCTGCTTCGCGAATGAGCTGATCACATCGACCAAGGCCTGGTTCGCTTTGCGATTTTCCTCACTGAATCGTGGGACGCTGTTGCGGAAGTCGGTGCTGTCGAACTTCGTGTCGGAATCGATCTTGCCCGTCAGGAAGCCTTTACCCAGAGGGCTGAACGGCACGAAGCCGATTCCCAGCTCCTCTAATGTCGGAATCACCGTCTCTTCGGGCTCCCGCCAGAAAAGTGAGTACTCGCTCTGCAGCGCCGCCACGGGCTGAACTGCGTGGGCGCGTCGGATTGTTTGTGCGCTGGCTTCAGAGAGACCGAAATGCTTCACCTTGCCTTCCTGAATTAGATCCTTTACAGCGCCGGCAACCTCCTCAATCGGAACATTCAGATCGACCCGGTGCTGATAGAACAGATCGATGGCATCGACCCTCAATCGCTTGAGCGATCCCTCTGCGACTTGTTTGATGTGCTCCGGCCGGCTATTGAGCGCGTTCCACTTGCCTCCATCATTGGGATTGGCCTCCCAGCCGAACTTCGTCGCGATTACGACTTTCCCGCGAAAGGGAGCAAGTCCCTCCCCCACCAGTTCTTCGTTGACGAGTGGGCCGTAGACCTCGGCGGTATCGAAGAATGTGACACCTCTGTCCACTGCGGCATGCAGCAGCGAAATCATCTCCTGTTTGTCTTTTGGGGGCCCGTAGGACCAGCTCATCCCCATGCAGCCAAAACCGAGGGCTGAAACTTCAAAATTGTTTTTTCCGAGTTTGCGTTTTTGCATTGTTTTCGATCCTTTAGATAAAGTATGCGTGCAATGACGTTTCGCGCCGGCCTAGTAGTGCTCCCAAGTGACTCTCCAGTGTTCCTCCGGGCGGGTCGATTTCACGATGAGTTGATTCCCCGAGAACTCGAAGGAGCGCGGCAAGTCTTTGCCGATCAGGCTGCGCACTAACGCACCTTCGACGTGAAAAGTGAATGTGCGAGCGGTCTCATCAACTTCGTATGTACCAAAAGTGGCTTCATAGCCGCCGTGCGAGTACTGCTCAGGTCCCGCCGCAGCCTGCGGCGGCGGATGGCGCTCCATCACCTGTACCGAAGCGTGCCCGTCGCGTGTAAAGACAAACATCCCGGTGGAGTCGGCTTTATGAATTGTCCCGTCCGGGTTCGGCGCCTCGAGCGACACGAGCCGCCACGCTCCAACGAACCGATCCTTAACTCCCTGATTTCCGTTGCGATCCTGGCTGCCAGACACCGAACCGGAAATTGCGGTCATCGCAAAGAGCAGAGGAATCAAGGAAAGCAGCTTTTTCATGTTTGCACCTTCATTTGAGAAGCGGCCATTACCTCACAGCCGGATTCCCGAAACACGTTACATTGTTTGGTCAACCACTTTCATTTGTGCTTCATTCATCCGGCCGCCGTGCACCGTGATTTGAGAGAGAGCAGTTTCAATCTCGCGAAGATCAGCGGGCGTAAGCTTGACATGGATCGCTCCCAGATTCTCGTTCAGGTGATCGAGACTGCGTGTGCCAGGGATGGGAACAAGCCACGGGTTTTGCGCAAGCAACCACGCCAGGGAAATTTGAGCCTCTGTTGCCTTCTTCTGCTCGGCAATCCGCCCGAGCAAATCAATAATCGGCGCATTCGCTGTGATGTTTTCAGGTGAAAAACGGGGAAAGCCGGATCGCATGTCCTTTTGGGGGTCGAACTTCGTTGCAGCGTCTATTTTTCGCGTGAGATACCCCTGCCCGACCGGCCCCCAGGGGACGAAGCCGATCCCCAGCTCTTCACAAGTCGCGAGCACACCATTCTTTTCAGGGTCTCTTTGCATCACCGAATATTCGGTCTGGATCGCCGTCACAGGTTGGACAGCGTGCGCCCGGCGGATGGTTTTGGCGCTCGCCTCGGACAGGCCGAAGTGTAAAACCTTTCCTTCTTTAATCAGCTCTTTGACGGTGTGTGCTACATCCTCGATGGGCACATTCGGATCGACCCGGTGCTGGTAGTAGAGATCAATGCGGTCGGTTCTGAGGCGCTTCAGCGATTCCTCGACTACTTTCCGGATATGCTTTGGCTGGCTGTTAAGAGCGCCGCCCTTCTCGTTGTCGAAGCCGAACTTCGTTGCGATAACGACCTTGTCGCGGAAAGGCGCGAGTGCTTCTCCGACAAGCTCTTCGTTTGTATAGGGGCCGTAAACTTCGGCTGTATCGAAGAACGTGACGCCCTTTTCGCGAGCGGCGCGGATGACCTTAATGCCCTGATTTTTATCAGCGGCGGGTCCGTAGTTGGCGCTGATACTCATGCAGCCGAACCCAAGGGCCGAGACTTCCAGATTGCTCTTTCCCAGTTTGCGCTTTTGCATTGTTTGTCCTTCCAGCCCCGTTAGGCGTTCATGTTGATCGAGTGCAACCTTTTGAGTGGCTTCATTCATGGTCTGATCCTCCTTACCGACACCACTTTAGATTCACGGGCTAGGTCGAGGCACTAGCCGAGCGCGCCAATCTACTTGCAGAACGCGCCAATGGTTTAGGCATGAAAAGGCGGAATAGACAAAACCGCCATAACGCATCGATCAGACCGGTGAAACGGGCGTAGTTCAGTTGGTTAGAACACCTGCCTGTCCCGCAGGAGGTCGCGGGTTCGAGTCCCGCCGCTCCCGCCAATTTCACACGGTGTCAGGCCGCTCAGACGGCACGCTGGGCCAGGTGGCCAGACCAGTCAATACACGCGCGTTTCTCGGTACCTATCTGGTGAGACTTCCGTGAGCGATTAACGAACCACATCTTGCGGGGTGGGCCCGAGTGTAGCAATGTTGCGCCATGACACGGCGCACAAAGAAGGCTTGGACGAAATGGCGGGAGCTGATTTCCGAACAGGCGCGTAGCGGGCAGACGGTAACTGCGTTCTGCCGTGAGCGCGGGCTATGTAGGCCTTATTTCTTCGTCTGGAAGAAACGCCTGGGTGAAGATACCACCACTCAATTTCTGGAAGTGCAACTGAGAGAGACCACGCCGAGCGCGGTGAGGGACACGCGTGTTGAAATCCGCCTGTCGAATGGCCGGAGCCTGGTGGTGGGGCGAGGGTTCGATGCCGAGCATGTGCGGGCGTTACTGGCGGTGGTGGAGTCGGCGTCGTGATCGGGTTGCCGAGTCTGCAGGCGATGGACCGCGCGCAGGAAACGCGGATCTGGCTGGCGAGCGAGGCCATGGACATGCGCTGTGGGTTCGACCGGCTGGCGGAGCGGGTGCGAGCAGTGATTGGTGAGGATCCGCTGAGTGGGCATTGGTTCGTGTTCCATTCGCGGCGTGGTGAGCGGATGAAGATTCTGCACTGGGACCGCGACGGCTTCGCATTATGGTACAAGCGTTTGGAGGAAGGTAAATTCAAACTGCCACGGCCGCGAGAGGGAGCGCGCACAGTGGAATTGCGAGCGAGCGAGTTAGCCATGATCCTGGAGGGGATTGATGTGTCAAAGCTAAAGCGCGTGCCTCGGTATGAACGCCCGGTGCGAAGCGGCGAAGAAAAATCCAGCAAAGAAAAAATCGTCACATAAATTAGCAGAGAATTAAACTAATCTAGAGGTAATACGTCTAAGGAGGTATGGCCACCGCGGAGAAGAACCTACCCAACTTGCCTGAGGACAGCACATCGCTGAAAGCGATGCTGCGTTCTCTGCTTGCCGAGCGTGACCGCGAGAAGCAACGTGCCGACGATCTGCACATTCAGAATCTGCGTTTGCAACTCGAGCTGGAACGCTACAAGAAGTGGTACTACGGACCGCGAGCAGACCGGCTGAATTCGACCAGTGAGTTGACACAGGTGCTGCTGGATTTCGGCCAGGAGCTCGAGCAACGGCCGATTCATCCGGACGATGTTCCCCCTGCGAGCGAGCCGGAGTACGAATTGCGGCGCGTGAAGCGGCGTAAGGGGCGGCGCTCTCTGGCCAACTTCGAAAATCTTCCAGTCACCACACAGGTCTACGAGTTGAGTGCGGAAGAGCGAATCTGTCCGACCTGTGAAGTGGTGCGCCAGGAGAGCGGTACCGAGGAGAGTTGGCAGATCGAGTACATTCCCGGGCACTTCGAACGCATCCACCATGTGCGTAAGAAATATGCCTGCGTGAAGTGCGAGCGTTCCGGGGAAACGCCGCAGATGACCGTGGCCGCCCGGCCGGAATCGCCCATCGATAAGGGAATGGCCGGGCCGGGACTGCTGGCCTTCATCGTGGCCAGCAAGTTCGCCGAGTACCTTCCGCTGTACCGGTTGGAGGCCGTTTTTGCCCGGCAGGGCTTTGAGATTTCGCGGGCCACCCAGTCGGTGTGGTGTGGCGATGTGGCCGACTTGGTCGAGCCGTTGTATCGGCGAATGGCAGAGCTGGTGCGAAAGTCGCATGTGGTGGCTACCGACGACACCATCCTGCCGATGCTGAGCCCGGGCAAGACCAAGCGGGCGCGCATGTGGGTCTATGTAGGGGACCCGGATCATCCCTACAACGTATTCGACTTCACGCTCGACCGAGGGCGCGATGGGCCGAAACAGTTTCTGAAGGATTACACACAGGTCTTGCTGGCCGATGCCTACGGCGGCTACGACGGCGTAGTGGCCGGCAACGCCATCACCCGTGCGGGCTGTTGGAGTCATGCCAGACGAAAGGTTGTCGACGCCGAAAAAACGGCACCGGAAATCGCGCGCGAGGTCGTGGCCTTGCTGCGTACCCTGTTTGCCATAGAGAACCAGGCCAGGGAAGCGTCTGTCCCTGAGCGCCTGGAAATCCGTCAGAGGCAATCGGTGCCCGTGTTGGCCGAACTGCGGCAGAAGTTGCTGGTTTGGAAGGAGCAACTGATCCCGCAGCATCCCATGGCCGATGCGGTGAACTACATCTTGAATCACTGGACGGAGCTGAGCGTTTTCTGCTCGGACGGCGCGGTCCCCATCGATAACAACACAAGTGAGCGCGAAATGAAACGTGTGGTGTTGAACAGAAAGAATTCTTTGTTCGTCGGCAACCCCCGTGGCGGTCGCACTGCGGCAATTCTGGCCAGCCTGACCAGCACTTGCCGCCGGCACCAGCTTGATCCGCAACTGTATCTCACCCAGCTGTTGATGAACCTGCCGCAGACGAAGTTGCGCGAACTGGATGCTTGGCTGCCTGACAAGTGGAAGCTCCGCCAGGCGGCGCGAAGCGAGGCTTTGAACCGCGCAGCCTCCCCGGGTCTGTAAAGCTCGCACTCCGTATACCGCCCGCGTTTTCCTGCTACGCCGTGTCATGGCGTAACATTGCTACACTCGCGCCCACCCCGCAAGATGTGGTTCGTTCACCGCTCACAGACTTCCCACAGGCGGACTTATGACTCGGGATAACTTCCTGTTAGTCCGTGATACTTCCGCAGTGGGCAACGGCAAACAGAGAAAGGCAAGGAGCGCTGACAGAGAGCCACACGACTATTGCGGGAGACCCGCTTTATAGAGAATAGCTTTGTGGCGCGGGTCAGGGCTGTAGGGGTCGTATACTGGAGCGTCTTTACATCGATAACTGCTTGCCTTTAACAGTAGAATTATTTCATCAGCTTGCCTTTTTCATTCTGAGCTGCAAGCCCATATCGTATTGCCGCTTCAAGCGTATCGATGTTTATATCCTTTAGAGCTTTAAACCGAATGCAATATCCGGTCACGCTCGCCTTGCCCAGTTTTTTTCCATACGTTTTGGCTAAGTACTTCTTATCTTTGAGACCAAGAATATAGACAGAGATTCCGGTTTTGTTTCCGCTCACACCAATTTGAAAAAACTCTCTACTTTTTCCATTGGCATATTTTATTGTGTGAAATCCATATCCTATCGTAGGGTTGGAAACAGTATGATTTTTGCTGTCTCTACCATCGAAGAACCATAATTTGCATTCTGGTGACACTTGAAGTGTGAGCCGATGCGACTCTCGCATGTCACTGCGTTTTGGCTCCGGTTGGCTGGTAATATACTTCTTGATTTGTTCTTGTACGTTCATATGTTCTGCTCCCCAGTTGCGCGCGCGAGATTATACGACGTTTAATCCTTCTCCCCCTTGCAAAGGCGGGCGGCCCTGACCGTTGAGGTCACTCGACCGCGAGGGCGCCCCGCAAGCCGTAGTTGCGTGGGGGCTTTTCAGAATTCCCAAAGGCTTGAAATGTGTGGAGCGCCGAGAAGCGGGCGGAGGGGCTGGAGTACATGGACCCCAAGCCGAGTTCACATTCCGGACGTATTGTCGCTATCCGGAAGGAATCCAGATTGAGAGCTGCGGATCGGTACAAGTCGGCTTGTAGGAAGTGATCTCCACTCTGGACGGAACGGGCAACCTGGAACCACAATTATGCCATGACGTGACCATGAGTGAGGTCGTCAGCAGGATAATCATCGCCACACTTCTATGCGTATAGCACCATAAAAGCCCCTGATAAGGGCGAGGTCGGTGGTTCAAGTCCACCCAGGCCCACCATTCAAATCACCAGTAAATATGCGGCTATTCACACTTTCCCAGTCTACGGTGATTCATCATTAAAAGCCGTTTTGCCAAAAATTTGCCAAAAGTAGCGTAGGACGAGTCGGCCATTTTCCGGGTCGTTCCGACACGGCGCAATCCTTACGAGCATGGCGCGGGAGCTTAGTCCCCCGAAATGCCTCGGCAGCAAGAACAATAAGCTAGGGCGGCTCGCCTCGCACGACAACGGTTGGACACTAACCAAGCAACGGCTGACTATGTATCCTTTCGTTGACTCGCACGTCTAATCCACCTAGAGTTGAACTAGAATGATGGGCAAGAGACTATTCGTAGTTTTGGCCGTGGTCGCCCTGTTGGGCCTGCAATTTGCGGACTGCATGTCCGCGATGACGCAAGACCAGCAGAGCATGAAGTGTTGCGGTTCCATGCCCTGCGATCCGTCCAATCAGAGTCACGATTGCTGTAAGAGAATGGTTTCGTCTCAGTCTCCCAGCGTGTTGCCCGTCGCTCACGTTACCCTCCATGCGCCCGTGATGGTCGTGACCGATATTCTCGCTTCGCCGCAGGTAATGAGGTACCCCGAAGCATCTCGCTTGGATTTCGAGGCTCCCCAGCATTCGCCTCCCGAGCTGTACACCCTTCACGCTTCTCTCCTGATCTGATCCGCTGCTCAACGGTGCCACTCCGCACCGGCTTGTCTCTTTTTGTGTCTCCACTGTCCCTCTGACCCGCTGACGTGTTTCGGCCGAGACCCTTTTGGGTGACTCACCGACGGTCCGCGGCTTCGATCCACACGTTTAGGAGAAAAAGATGTTTTCGATAGCGAGAACGAATTTCGCTGCGCGTTTGTCGTGCCCAGCTCTTAGTCGAAGTACTTCTGTGATTTTGCTTTCTGCTGTTTTAGCCGCGCATGCTTTTGCGCAGGAGTCTCCGACATCGCACACGGGGTCGATCACTCCACTCTCCGAGTTGCTTGAGGAAGCGGAGAAGAACAATCCGCAGATTGAAGCGGCACGGCAAGGTTGGCAAGCGGCCAAGCAAGTTCCGACGCAGGTCTCGACGCTGCCCGACCCGCAATTCAATTTGCAACATGTCAGCGTCGGCAGCCCACGTCCCTTTGCCGGTTACACGAACAGCGACTTCGCCTATCTTGGCCTCGGCGTATCACAAGACATTCCGTACCCAGGCAAGCTTCGCCTGAAGGGTGAGATAGCAAAACGCGAAGCGGACGTTTCGCGGCAACAAATCGAATCCGTGCGCCGCGCCGTCCTCGCTGAGCTCAAGGGAATATATTTCCAGCTCGCCTATCTTTCCAAAACACTCACGATCCTCGAACAGGACGGCGAGCTGCTCAAGCAAGTAGAACAGGCCACCGACGCCCGCTACCGTTCCGGCTTGGGAACACAGCAGGACGTACTCCAGGCGCAACTGCAAAAGACCAAGCTACTTCGCGAAATCGCCATGCATCATCTTCAGGTCGGCAAGCTCGAAGCCCAGCTCAAACAACTCCTCAACCGTTCACAGGAATCACCGGACATTGAGTCGGCCGATCTCCTCGAAACACCTCTTGTGCAAACATACGCCGAACTCTTGGCCGCAGCGCAAGTTCAGAATCCGGAAATCGCTGGCGCACAGAAGATGATCGAAAGGCAGTCATTGCAGGTGGACCTCGCGCGCAAAGACTTTTATCCCGACTTCAACGTGCAGTACATGTGGCAACGCACCGACCCCACCCAGTTCCGCGCCTATTACATGCTGAGCGTCGGCATCAAGGTCCCGATCTATCGCAGTCGCAAGCAGCGCCCCGAACTTGCCCAGGCCGAATCGGAGCAGCTTCGTGCGCGAAGCGAACTCCAGGTACAGTCGCAACAACTCGCTGGGGATTTGCGCTCGCAATACGTGATCGCGCAGCAGACCTCCGAGCTGCTCAAGATTCACCGCGAAGGACTGTCCCCGCAGGCGCGTTCCGAATTTCAAGCGGGGCTCGCGGCCTACCAATCCAACAAACAGGATTTTCAGGCGCTGCTAACGGCGTTTCTCGATGTCCTGCATCTTGACGAGGATTACTGGCAGAACATGGCCGAATACGAGACTGCCATCGCGCGGCTCGAACAACTCACTGGACTGACATTACATGAAGAAGGAGCGAAGAGATGAAGACCTATCGCACAGGATTCTTGCTGGCACTTGTTGGAAACCTGCTCCTCGCTGCTGTCCTTCTTGGATTGTGGTTCCACTATCGCGACGTGAAGCCAATGGCGGATATGGAAACCAGGAAGGAAACTTCAGCCGCGCCGGATTCCATGACCAATTCGATGGCCACACCCCCTGCATCGACAGAAGCGCCGCTGGTTCCGGTGCAGATCTCTCCGCAACGGTTGCAGAGCATCGGTGTGAAAACCGGCAATGTCGAACGGAAATTAGTCGCAGACGAGATTCGCACCACCGGCAGTGTCGCTGTGGACGAAAGGCGACTGGCCTACGTCCAAGTACGGTTTTCTGGCTATATCCAGAGAGTGTTTGCCGATGCCACCTACCAATACGTGCGCAAGGGACAACCGCTATTCACAGTTTACAGCCCGGATCTAGTGGCCACCGAACGTGAATATTTAGTGGCCAAACAGAATCAGCAGCAAGTGGCGCAGAGTACGGTGCAAGGTGTCGCCCTCAGCGCAGCATCGCTGCTCGACGCGGCTGCGGAGCGTCTCAAGCAGTGGGGCGTTCCGCAAAAAGAAATCACTCGCCTCGAATCCACCGGCCAAGTGCAGCAGGAACTGGAAGTCGATTCGCCGGTCTCCGGCTACATCACCGAACGCAATGCTCTGCCCAGCGTTGCCGTTCAGCCGGAAATGCGCCTCTACACCATCGCCGACCTTTCGACCGTTTGGGTTCAGGCGCAAGTTTTCCAGAACGATCTCGAACGCATAAAGATCGGCGCTCCCGCAATGCTCACCGTGAATACCTATCCGGGCCGGACGTTTGCGGGCCGCGTCGACTTTATCTATCCGCAAGTGGATATGGATACGCGGACGGCCAAAGTGCGCGTTGTCTTTTCCAACGCTGGACTGCAACTCAAACCGGGAATGTTCGTCAATGTGAGTCTGAAGGTCCCGATGGGAAGCCAAATTGTTATCCCCGCAAGCGGCGTGCTGCAGTCCGGCACGCGCGCCATTGCTTTTGTCGAGCGTAGCGACGGTTACATCGAACCGCGCGAGGTGCAGTTGGGCTCCCGCGTGGGTGACGACCTTATCGTGCTGAAGGGGTTAAAAGCGGGCGAGCAAATTGTTACTTCCGCAAACTTTCTGATCGACTCCGAGAGCCAGCTTCAGGCTGCACTCGGTTCATTCGTTCCACCTCCACCCGGCGCGGGTGCGGCGTCAACTACCAACGCACCGCAAGGAATTGTCGAATTAAGCTCTGATCCGACCACACCGCGGAAAGGAAGCAACGTATTCCGCGTGAAACTCACAGATGCGAGTGGAGCACTTATCTCCGGCGCGGAAGTCAGCGTGACATTTTTCATGCCGGCGATGCCCGCGATGGGCATGGCATCGATGCGTACACCCGTCACTCTCAGCGACAAGGGCAACGGTCTCTATGAAGGTTCGGGACAGCTTGATAGCGGCGGAACATGGCAAGTCACCATCCTCGCAAAAAAGAATGGGCAACTCATCGCGACCAAGCAATTGAGCCTGAATGCCACGGGAGGCATGTAACGTGATCTCACGGTGGATTGATTGGTGCGCCCAAAATCGTTTCCTCGTTTTCATGGGAACAGTCCTGTTGGTGCTCACGGGAATCTGGGCTCTGCGCCATATTCCCCTCGACGCGTTACCGGACATTTCCGATGTGGAAGTGATTATCCACACGCCTTGGGCGGGTCAGCCTCCTAGCCTGATCGAAGACCAGGTCACTTACCCCATCGTCACGACCCTTCTTGCGGCACCGCATGTAAAGGCCGTCCGAGCGCAAACCATGTTTGGCGATTCCTACGTCTTCGTCGTCTTCGAAGATGGAACTGATTTGTACTGGGCACGTTCGCGCGTTCTCGAGTACATGCAACAGATCACGGGTCGCTTGCCCTCGGGCGTGCATCCCGTCATCGGGCCGGATGCGACTGGCGCAGGTTGGGTCTATGAATACGCGCTCGTGGACCACAGCCATCAACGCAGTTTGGCGGATTTGCGCAGCCTTCAAGATTGGTACCTGCGTTACCAGCTCGAAACGGTTCCCGGAGTGGCCGAGGTAGCCACGATTGGCGGGTTCGTTCGCCAGTATCAGGTCAACGTGGACCCGGACAAACTTCGTGCCTATGGCGTCCCTCTCTCAACGGTCATCGAAAGAGTTCGAGCCAGTACGAACGAAGTGGGGGGACGGCTGCTTGAAATGGGCGGGGCGGAATACATGATTCGTGGCCTCGGCTATTTGCATTCGCTGAGCGACCTCGAAACCGTTCCTGTAGCAACCAAGAACGGCACGCCGGTGCTCGTCCGAGATTTGGGGACAGTTACGTTCGGGCCGGACATTCGGGAAGGTGTTGCCGAGTGGCAAGGGGAAGGCGAAACCGTCGGCGGGATTGTCGTGATGCGCGATGGCATGAACGCTCTGACCGTCATTGATGGCGTCAAGAAAAAGCTCGCTGAGATCAAACCATCATTGCCTCCAGGCGTCGAGGTAGTCTCCGGTTATGACCGCTCTGGATTGATTCATGCGTCCATCGAAACACTGCAACGCGACCTGCTCGAAGAGGCCGCCATCGTCAGCGTAGTCATCATCATCTTCTTATTCCACTTCCGTTCGGCGTTGATTCCGATTCTGACCCTACCGATCGCCGTGCTCGCAGCCTTCATCCCGATGTACTACCTCCATGTCACCTCGAACATCATGTCGCTTGGCGGTTTGGCGCTGGCGATTGGCGTCCTCGTGGACGCCGCCATCGTCATGGTCGAAAACGGATACCGGCAACTTTCGGAACACCAATCCTCCGAAGCCGGTCCTCTTTCTGAGTCACAGAGGCGGAAAATCCTCTTGGATTCCGCGAAACAGGTGGGTCCCGCTATTTTCTTTTCGCTGGTAATCATTGTGGTTTCCTTCCTGCCTGTCTTTTTACTGGAGGCACAGGAAGGACGCATGTTTCGTCCATTGGCGTGGACGAAGACGCTGTCCGTTGGCTTTTCCTCCGTCTTGGCTATCACGCTTGTGCCCGTACTCATGATCCTATTCATCCGCGGACGGCTGATACCGGAATCACGGAACCCCATTTCAAGAATCACCCAGGCTCTCTATTTGCCGGTTCTACGGCTCTGCTTGCGGTTCCGCAAAACCACCTTGCTGCTCAATTTGGTTTTTCTGATCGTCACACTTCCGCTCGCGCTTCACATCGGCAGCCAATTCATGCCGCCACTCTTTGAAGGTTCGGCGCTCTACATGCCGACAGCCTTGCCCGGAATCTCCATCGGGCAGGCATCGCAATTGCTCCAAGAACAGGATCGGATCATTCGCACGTTCCCGGAAGTCGAGACCGTCTTCGGTTCCATCGGGCGATCCGACAGCGCGACTGATAATGCTCCCCTCGATATGTATGACACGACGCTCATGCTCAAACCGCGCAATCAATGGCGGCCGGGGATGACCTACGAAAAGCTCATTCAAGAAATGGACGCGAAACTCCAGTTTCCTGGGTTGTCCAACACTTGGACCATGCCGGTCGAAAACCGCCTCGATATGGAACTAACGGGTATCAAGACGCCTCTCGGCTTGAAGATTCAGGGACCGAATCTGGAGGGCATCCAGCAAGTTGGCGCGCAGGTACAGCAGATCCTCTCAGCGATTCCGGAGATGCGCTCCATCTTCGCTGAACGCGTTTCGCAAGGTTTTTATCTCAACGTCGAAGTGAACCGTGCAGAAGCGGCTCGCTACGGTCTGACTATTGCTGATGTGCAACAGGCGGTAACTTCGGGAATCGGCGGCGAAATGGTCGCCGAGAATGTCGAGGGCCGCGAGAGGTATCCAGTGAATGTCCGGTACAGCCGTGACTTCAGGGACAACATCGAGGAATTGCGGCGCGTCCTGATTGGCACGCCCTCTGGCGCACAGATTCCAGTTTCCGACGTCGCGAAAATCTCTTTCTCCCGGGGACCCTCCATGATCCGCGATGAAGACGGGGCGCTGACCGGCTACGTGTACATCGATCTGAACACCAAAGACTACGGCGGCTTCGTCACACACTCGACTAATTTGCTCAAGCAAAAACTCAACTTGCCTCCCGGCTTTACTTACAAATGGTCCGGCGAGTACGAGTTCGAACTCCGGGCCAAAGAGCGGCTGCAACTCATTCTGCCGATCGTCTTTTTTGTCATCTTTATGTTGCTCTACGTGGTGTTTCATTCCGTCACCGAAGCGGCTGTCCTCATTTTCCCGACGATCTATGCGTTGACAGGCGGCCTCATTCTGCAGAAGCTGCTCGGCTATAACTTCAGCGTAGCGGTATGGGTCGGCTACATCGCTCTCTTCGGCATTGCCGTTGAAACAGGCGTCGTGATGGTTGTGTATCTACATGAAGCCCTGGATCACCGGCTCAAGTCTGGTGTTCCTCTGCGCCATGAAGACATCGAAGAAGCGGTCATCGAAGGGGCTGTCCACCGCCTGAGGCCAAAACTAATGACCGTCTGCGTTGTTCTCGCCAGCCTGATTCCGATCCTGTGGGAAACAGGTGTCGGCGCAGATGTGATGAAACCCATTGCCGCTCCTCTCGTCGGCGGCATGATTACCTCCACGATTCACGTCCTGATTCTAGTGCCGGTGTTCTTCGCGCTTATGAAGGAACGCGCACTTCGTCGCGGGACGCTTCGCGCGCAGGGCGAGAGTGCGGCAAAAGATTGACAACGCGGTGACAGAAGATATTCCAGGTTGCCGGGTTGTTCGATGAAGAAGACCAAATTACAAGGAGAAGCAGAAATGAAAACAAAAACGAAGCTGGCTGCAGCACTCATGCTGGCGCTCGCGGGTGCGTTTGCGGTCGTCGCGCAGCAACAATCGTTCACCGGAGTCGTCACGGACTCGATGTGCGGTGCAACGCATATGGCCAAGGACAAGACTCCCGCCGAATGCACCCAATTGTGCGTGAAAGACGGCATGAAGTACGCTCTGGCCGTGGAGAAAAAGGTCTACACCTTGGAACGACACGAAGCGGAACTCGCCAAGCTCGCTGGCCAGAAAGTCACGGCCAAGGGAACTCTGAAGGGCGACACGCTGTCCGTTCAGGAAGTCGCCGCGTCGAAATAACCAGCAGTTTCCACTTGACCCTGGAATCCGTTCCAGCGTTTAGACTCTTTTCGCGGAGAACAACTTATGCGTTCGGGACAATTGGCCCGTCAAACGGGCGTAAGCACCGACACGTTGCGGCACTACGAGCGTCTTGGACTCTTGCCCCTGCCTCAGCGTACGGCAGGAAATTACCGGGAGTATCCACCAACATCCCCGCAGAGGGTGGAATTGATTCAACGCGCGTTAACCATTGGTTTTTCCCTCCCGGAATTGAAGACCATTCTGGCGGTACGCGATAACGGCGGAGCACCTTGCCGCGGCGTCCGCGGCTTGCTGCGTTCGAGGATCCACGACCTAAGCCAGCAGATCAAGAACTTGGTTTCCTTGCGAGCCGCAATGAATCGCTTGTCGAGGGAGTGGGACAAACGGTTGCGGCTGATAAAACCCGGCCAAGTTGCACGGTTGCTCGAGACCGTGCCGCCAAGAGAGAACACCCAAGGTATTTCCGGTCCATCGACATTCCGAAAGAAGAAAGGACGATCCATCATGCGCACGATACCGCTACTTTTCTTGCTCGCCATCCTTCCAGGTGTGGTAAACGCTCAACAGAATCCACCACCGGACCAGGACAAGCGTTCCGAGGATGTCGTCAAACGTGGAGAGCATGTCATGGGCTTTTCCCACGAGGCAACGACGCATCACTTCCGGCTATTTAAGGACGGTGGCGAAATCGCGGTCACGGCGAAAGATCCGAACGACAAGGCCAGCATCGAACAGATCCGCACCCACCTTGGACATATCGCCAAGATGTTTTCCTCGGGGAATTTCAACGCGCCGATGCTCATTCACGACACGAACCCGCCAGGCACCGCGACGATGACCAGACTCAAGGAACAGATTCGCTACGAAATCTCGGAAACAGAGCGCGGGGCGAGGGTTCGGCTGGTCACAGCCAGTCCGGAAACCACGGATGCAGTCCACGCCTTCCTGCTCTTTCAAATCGTCGATCACCAGACGGGCGATGCTCCCACCATAGCCGACGATCTTTCAAAGAAGTGATTACCCTGCGCAGCAATCCTCACAGGCTTTGCCCAGTAAGCCATCCACTCCCTCTTTCGCGATGATGGGAACCATGATCAGGCCCGCCACCGGGTCGGCCCACCACAGGCCGAAGACCGCGTTCAGAAGAAGACCGGCCAGGAGTATTGCCGAAAGATAGGTACAGAACTCGGTTTGCCTCGCGTCCGCGTTCATCGCCGCACTGCCGAGCGCGTGCCCCACTCGTCGCTTCGCACGCGAAAGGAGTGGCATCACAACAAGGGAAACGCAGGCGAGAATGATGCCCGGAATGCTGTGCTCGGACGGTCGCTTAGACCACAAGTCGGTCGCGGATTCGTAGGCGATGTAGGCAGCGAGCCCCAGGAAACAGATTCCGACTACTTTCAGTGCACGTTTCTCATTCCGTTCGCGTTCCCGCACATTGGCGTCAACCGACATCCGCCACAGCAAGACCGATCCCGATGTCACTTCGATGAAACTATCGATTCCGAAGCCGACGAGCGAAATGCTGCCGGCAATCAAGCCAGTGACGACCGCCACTAAACCCTCAATGGCGTTCCAGACGATGGTGAAGTATTCCAGCCGCCGTCCATGACGGACCAATGTCGTGCGATCGAGAACTGCGATTTCGCCCATATCTTAGAGGTTTGCTAGCAGGATTAGTTCACTCGACGCGACAGAGACTGTCAAGCCCGCATTGGCAATAATGGAAGATGGAGTCAAAAGCGCAAGCGATAAGCTAAACTACTATGCGTATAGCACCATAAAAGCCCCTGATAAGGGCGAGGTCGGTGGTTCAAGTCCACCCAGGCCCACCATTCAAATCACCAGTAAATACGCGGCTATTCTCACTTTTCCCCTTTCGGGGAATATCTCCCAAAAGAGCAATTTGCCAACTATTTGCCAACTTTAGGATTGGCCGGATGGCACTACACTCAGGGGCGTTAAGACCCTTCGGGTGAAGGCAGAACAGCTCGCATCGATTAGGCTATGTCGAGAATGCCGCCCTGTCAGGTCGAAGGACGTGCAAGGCAGTGCAAGACACTGCAAGGTCGTGGAAGGAGCGGGAAGGCATTTTTGGTCAGTTTTTGAGGGCGTAGTTCAGTTGGTTAGAACGCCTGCCTGTCACGCAGGGGGTCGCGGGTTCGAGTCCCGTCGTCCCCCCATTCATGCATACGCGGCTATTCTCACTTTTGCCCTTTCGGGGACTTGTCATCAAAAACTCGTTTTGCCAAAAATTTGCCAAAAGTTCGAGTAGGCCATAGATCCCGTAATCCGGGGCCTTCCGATGCGCGACTCGCATGAAACATCCAAAGTCGGCTACGGAAACCTTGCTAATTTGTTCGATCCTAGATGCTCACTTTGAAGGCATGTGCAGCGGGTGGACGCCGGCACGTGACGCCTACAACGGTTTCCCCGTTTCACAGACTGGTGTTCGGAAGCATTTCTGCAACTATTGCGCAACCAGAATTTCAACCGTTTATCATGCCGATGTACGCCCGTCACGAGCGCTAACGATGGAGCGTCTTGCGGATTTGCGATCTTCCGACGTGTCGCCCGGAAGTGGCCAGACCAGTCAAACAAGGGCGTTTCTGGGTACCAATCCACAACTGACCTTAACTTCCGAATAGCTCGTCATCTTTGCGCAATCGCGAGAGTGCCACGTGGACCCGATGTTCCGATTGCCGACGTTCGAGGTCCAACATCGTTTTCCCACGTGCGAAAAATAGTAATCCCGCAGGGAACGCAGGCGGAGACGGCTTTGTTGGAACTTCCCTTCATCGGTTTCTGCTCTGTTTCCGTCTCCCTTGGGACACTTCCAGAACCTCCGTCGGGACATCCACCGACTCTGATCGTTCGGGAGCGCTCGCCTGTCGTCTCGAGTGGCGCTCAATCCACACGCAGAATCCCAAACAGACTGCCGTTATGGCGAGTACCGCAACAGTAGCTGGTTCCATTGTTTTTTCCTCCTGCTTTGATTCACCAAAAGCTGCCCTGCTATTTACAATTCGTCCTTTCACCTTGCTCCCTTCATTCGTTATAGGGCTATCGCTCCATTCGGACAATTAGAAACTTCGTCTCTTTCAATTAGAGAATTTCGCAGTATGATGCCTTCATGGAATGGTTGAATTATCACCACCTGTTTTACTTCTGGACCGTTGTCCGCCTGGGCAGCATAACGAGAGCGTGCGAGGAACTGCGGTTGGCGCCTCCGACCGTGAGCGCGCAATTGCGAAGTCTCGAGGACCAGCTGGGCGAGAAGCTGCTGAAGCGTTCCGGACGAAACCTGGTGCCGACGGAAATCGGCCTTGCGGTGTACCGCCAAGCGGAAGAGATTTTTTCCATCGGCCGGGAAATCATGGACACGGTGAAACAACGGCCGACGCATCGGCCATTGCGCCTAGTGGTTGGTTTGGATGACGTTGTACCGAAGGAGATTGCATACCGGCTCATTGAGCCGGCACTACGATTGGAGATGCCGGTGCGGCTGGTGTGTCACGAAGCGAACTTGGAACGCTTAGTTGCGGAACTGGCGTTGCACGAGATCGATGTAGTGTTATCCGATTCTCCGGTGACTCCGAGCCTCAATATGCGCGTCTATAGTCACTACCTGGGAGATTGCGGCGTCGTATGGATGGCGCCGCCACGCTTGGCGAAGCTTTACCGCAAAGGGTTTCCGAAATCGCTGAACGGCGCACCCGTTTTGCTTCCCACCGATGACACTGCCATACGCCGGAAATTAGACCAGTGGTTCGCTGGGTTGGAGATCGAACCGAAAGTGATTGGAGAATTTGAAGACTTCGCGTTTCTCCGGGTTTTTGGGCAGGCAGGTGCCGGGCTCCTTCCCGTTCCCACAACCCTTGAAAAGCAATTTCACAATCAGGACAAGGTGATCCGGCTGGGGATTGCACGGAACGTATTTGGCCGTTTCTACGCAATCTCTGCGGAACGGAAGCTACGGCATCCCGGAGTTATCGCGATTTGTGAAACCGCCCGGCGTGAAGTCTTTGCATGAGATAGGTTGACCTCACCGTACTCCCGTGCCGTCTCAAGAGGGCTTTCCTCGGAAGGCGAAGCACCAGAAAACTCAGCCTTCTGGCGCGAAGCATTCTCATCTACTTGAACGGGCCGCCCTCTTAGCCGCGATCCTGTGAACGCGTGTCTTCGACTCCAATCGCACTGGCCTTGGAAGCGAGGAATTTGCCGGCATGCCCCGCCCGTGCGACAAGTGGTTCCAGCAGTTCGGGCATTGCGCTCCGGTTTGTGTGAGCGCCAGAACCTCCGTTAGAAAACTCAGGGTGTGACCACAATACGAACAGATCATGTTCGTGTACTCCTTTCTTGCAGCAAAGGTGCGGATGCGCACCTACGTCGCAGAACCAGCCGGGGCCAGCACTTCGATCCCAATCTCTCTTTGGATGGCGTCCTGCGCCTTCAACCATTCCTTCAACTGGTCGTGCTTCCCGAGAACGGATTGCAGCATCGAGGCAATCCTTTCGTGTTCCTGTATGGCCCTGGTGAGAAGTTCGGTTGTCCGAATATCGCCGCGCAGGCTGGCATTACCTGCCAGAGAGCCCCGAAAGGAGCGAAGCAAGATCTCATGGTCGTCGTACAGATCTTCGACCATCGCCAGCTCGCTCGGATGCACTTCCGGACGCTCTTGGAGGCGCGTGCATCTCAGGAACTCCGTCATCGTGCCGAAAGCGTTGCCACCCAGCGCGCGGACGCGTTCCCCAACCTCGTCGATCAACACATCCAGCTTGGCGTATTGGTTACCAAATAGTGTGTGCAGATCGTGGAAATGGGGCCCGGTCACATTCCAGTGGTAATTCTTCGTTTTCGTCGAGAGAAGGTACTCATCCGACAGCAAGTTGTTGAGAACCCGGGTGACCTCCCTCCGATTGCTATCTTCTACTCCGATGTTGATCATGTGTCTGTTCCTCCTTCATGGTGATACGACTGAAAATGAATCTTCTTCCGCTGGGCATACCGCCTGCAGCTGAAATTGTTCGACGTTCTCCGAATCGCGCCGCATGGCCACGGAACAGCCCGGCTCGTCGCCAGCGGCCTCGGGCTGGTACAGCACCTGAATCACGTTGAGCCGCCGCCGTCCGCCGGGAGTCGGCCATTCGATCTCGTCGCCCTCGCGGTAGCCAAGCAGGGCAGTAGCTATCGGAGCGAGAATCGAAATCTTGCCTTTCGCAATGTCAGCGTCGGACGGATAAACCAAGGTGTAGGTGGACTCTCCGCCGGTGTCGAGGTCCCTGACCAGCACGTGGGAATGCATGGTGACGGTGTCGGCAGGGATATCCTTTGCCTGCACGACTTCCGCACGGTCGAGTTCCTGCGCCAGCATCTCCAGGTGTTCCCGGTCCCGCGTTCGTAATTTCAAGCGAGAGGCAAGCAAAGCCATCAGCTGCTCCATGTCGCCTTGTGTCACCTGAATCACTTTCTCGTTCATTTCCGTTCCTCGAATTTCCACCGGCATAACCCTGGGGGTCCAGAGAATGGGATCTCAGGACCCCTCCCGCCCGGCACTCGCCTTCGCACTTACGATTGGCGCTGCCGGGAAAACCGCGCCGTCTGGCGTTTCCGCTTACGCTCGCGATTCCGTCCAAGGGCCCGGGCGAACGAGCGGCCGATGCCTTCCGTAGCTCGGCCGATGGCGGTGTAGAGATTCGCGTCCGCTGTCTGTTGAAGCAGCGTCATGCCGGAGGGCAGGAGCTCCGCCGAGATATGGCACGACTTGTCCGGTCCGCCACGGGGACCATTGACGTCCGTGATGCGGACTCTCACGCGGCCGACTCGTCCGCCGAAACGGCCCAGGGAAAAATGCAGCCGTCGCTCGATGTAGGACTGCAAAGCCTCGGTCAAGTCTGTGCTCAAGATGCGAATATCTGCGTCCATTTGGCTTCTCCGTTATCCTGCATCACCTTTGTACGACCGTTGAACGCTTAGAGCTAGTAGAAAATATGGCACCTACAGTTAGGACAAACCTAACTATTGTTGGAGGCATGGAAGCGGCGAAGGTTTGTCGCCGGTTCCGGTTTGGAAAGGTGTTGGCCGAGCGAGGTCACATGCGCCCACTTATGAAGCTTGACCCGGTCGGTCCTTGAATCGTTCCCATGCCTGTCTTCAGTTCTTAGCGTTTGCAGGACAAATCCTGACGATCTCCACCGAACAGCAGGCGTGCCGCGCTACCGCGTCGGATACACCGCCCATCAGAAAACGGTTCAGACCCTTTCGTCCGTGCGAGCCAAGTACGATCAAGTCGGCATGCCACTCTTCGGCGACGTCGAGGATTGTTGACTTCGGGTCGCCCATCTCGAGAGCCCCAGCCACCTTCAGGCCTCGGGCACGGAGCAATTCCGCGGCCTTCGCGACGAGCGCCTCGGCATGCTGTTTCTGAGACTGCAAAACGTTTTCGAGGGCCGGCTCATATCCTCCCAGTTCACGGGCGATCAAGAGTGGCGGCGATTCCACGACGTGCAAAATCCGCACCTCGGTATCGTGCGGTCGAGCTTGCTCGATCACCGTCTCGACGGCGGCCTCCGAGAATTTGGAGTCATCAATCGCCAGTAGAATTCTCATGATTCACCTCGTTCGGCAAGGCGGCATGTTTCCGACTCGCAACGTTCAGGACGAAACCTCACAAGTTCGACGGAGCACGGAGCAGCATGTATCACCGCGGTCGCCACGCTACCAAACAAGAAACGCTTCACTGTTGTCCGTCCGTGCCAGCCAAGCACGATCAGGTCGGCATCCCATTCTTCGGCTACGCCTACAATGGATTCGATAACTATGTCTTTCAGAACCGTACTTTCCGTTTTAAAACCAGCAGTCCGTAGAGCTTGCACGGTCAGGTCGAGAGACGCTTGTGCCTGACGAACTTCTTCCTCCGTGACATCCAACGGAATCACTTTCAGGACCTTCACTTTCGTGTTCTCGGGCCGGCGCTGAGTGATGACGGCGTGCAAGGCCGCTTCTGAAAGCTTAGAGCCGTTGAATGCGAGGAGAATATTCATGAGTGTCCGAGCCTAGCGCCCCGAAGATGCTGCTTGCGCCTTTTCGCGTGACGTACTGACGGCAACGACCTTGGGCATCGTAATTTCAAGCAGTTCGCCCTTCAGTGTCGCTGTGGTCCGGGATGGATCGACATCCACGGGTAACTCTTTCATTTGGAAGATGCGTTCTGTTCGCTTCTCCACGAGCGTGGGCACATCTCCCACGCATGTCACTTCCAATTCTCTTTCACCGCTGATTGTCAAACGACGGGGTTCAACACTGATGTTGAGTTGGTCTGGCGTGAAGGAACACGGTAACCCGGCGTGGAAGACGAGAGCCTCGGCCGATTCTTTCAAATCGTGCCAATAGGGACGCAGGAGTTCCAGTTCGGCCGTGATCCAATCATCGGCGTCGTGACCATGGCCCCCGCCGCGGCCCTCGAACAGTTCAAAGGCGCGACGAGCAATCATCAAGTCTAGTTCGGGTTTTCGGTTATGCAAGATGTCTGCGGTGACTAACTGGACTGGTATGGCGGCTTCACGCTGCCGTACTGCTGATTGTTCTCTCATGAGCGATCTCCTTTGAGTTCCCTCCAGGAGGTGCAGTGCACCTCGGAAGGAGGTGATTCAACTCCCTAGAGTGGGGATCAAGTGTTCGGAAATCTCCTGGCGAGTTCGCGGCAGGCTCGCCGTTACCGCAGATACGGGCAGGCCCAGAAAATCAGCAGTTTCGCCAACCGACCACTTCTCTACATCACAGAGAAAGAAAATAATCCGGCATATGGGCTTGAGAACATTGGTGGTCCCGGTGGCTAGCTGCCTGAGTTCGGCTTGTGTGTAGCGTTCGTAAGCGTTGTCCGCACAGTACGGCAATTCGTTGCCCATCAGCTCGCTTTCTGTCTCCGCGCATTGATCGAAGGCGGCTTCGCGTGGGTATCTGGCACGTAGCCTGAGCAATGCTTCGATGGCGCCGATGCGACAAAGCCAGGCCGAGAAACGGGAATGGATTCGAAACCCCTGCAGGTGCTCGCGCGCTTTCATGAAAGTGGCGCGCACCGCGGCTTCGGCGTCGCTTGGATTTCGCGTGATGTCTGCGGCAAGGCGATAAATTCTGTCCTGACTGCGGGCAACGAGCTCGTCAAAAGCCAGGGTGTAGCCAGCCTGAGCCGCCAATACCCAGCGGGCCTCGAGATTCGGACTGTCCGCGGATAACCGGCGGGGACTTATTCGTTCTGAACTCGGCGCGGAGTACCCCGGCAAGATGTGGTCCATCACTTCCTCCTTGATCTAGTTGGGCGATGCGTTGCGCTTAGCGATCCGAGCACTCTGTTGACCTTCTGACAGGCCCGGTACTCGGGCAGGCGATGCAACATGGTGTTGCAACAAAGAATGGAACGAGTCTCCAACCGAAGCAGCCCAAAGGATTCCGCAGTAGAGGGCGTGGGCCATGAGAACGTACAGTGCGGTCAGCGCTACCAAAACCACATAGAGAATGGTGAAGAAGAAGAGGGCCGCAAGCAGCGCGCGTACAAAATAACTTTTGTACGATGCGAATGCGAGTAGGATCACCCAAATCCATTTTTGTTTCCGGCAGTCGTCGAGGAGGGCTATCCATTTTCGGCACACGAGCCGAGTAGCGGAACACAGTGATTCCCAGAAAACCAGCCGTTCAACGCGCATGACCGCTACCTGATCTTGTAAGTTGGTTCTTGACGAAGAATGCGAATTCGATTGCATTGCAGCCCTATTCTTGAATGGTCCTCATTTTTCGACAATGAGTCGTTCATACTCTCTGAAGAAACAACTGTAATGTGCAAAACAAAGGCGGGCACTATGTGAGGCAGTTTCCGGCTGGCTAGAGCCGAGCTTGGAGTTGAAATGCGAAATCCAAGCGGGCGGCACTCCTAGGTAGCTGAAAGCTGCGACCGTCGAAGTGTTAACAACGTCAGATCGTCCGCGAAGGCTTCACAACCTTGAAAGCGACGGATCGCGTCGACGAGAGATTCCGCAAAAGAGTGGAGAGAACCATTCGGAGGGAGCAAAGTCACGGTCTGGTTGGCAAGCTCCAAGAAGCCTTCTGCTCCCAGGAATCGTCCATCCGGTGAGAATACATTGGTGGCCCCGTCGGAGAAGATGAGCAGGATATCTCCTGGTTCGAGGCGGATGCTCTGTTGCGTATAGAACGCGCCAGCAATAAACCCGATGGGCAGCCCCTCAAGCCCGTCTCCAAGCCGATACCAGTGTCGTTCCCGTGCGCGCCATAAGATCATGCGCGGGTGAGCGGCGTAGGCATAGTTGAGTTCCCCAGTCTCTCGATCAAATGTAGCGGTGATGACCGTCGTCAAGCGCACTGGTGAGCATGACGGCTGCCCGGCCAGTGTGAACTCATCATTGAGCGCCGCAAGCAGGCCGGAACTGTCGCGCACGCCGCGAAACTGGTGAATCAAACGGTGAACGTGGGCGGCGATGAGGCTGGCAGCGAATCCGTGACCAACACAGTCAGCAAGGACGATGCGCGCCGCATGGTCGGCCCCGCAAGAAAAGAGAGCGTAGAGATCTCCTCCCTCCTTGCTACCCGAAGGAAGCGCGATGACATCCCCTTCCAGGCCAACTAACTCGACGTGGCGGTGCGCAAGTTCATTGCCGGCCCACAATTCCACACAGCCGAACGGATTCTCCTTGGTTGCCTGGCAATCGAGTCCCGTTTCACTTTGCATGGCTGGTGATGCCTTTTCTAGGGGGTTGCATGAGGATACTTGCGCATGCGGATTTCAGTGCCACGCTTTTGGAATTGAACCTCGTCCATGAGCAAATTGATGAGGAAGATCCCTCGCCCGTGTTCGGAGAGAATACTCTTGCCAGCGAGTGGGCTCGGAATCTTGGATGTGTCGAATCCCTCCCCCTGGTCCTTCACGACAATGAGCGTTCCGCGTTTTGCATCGCAAGCGCAACAGACACGCACCTTCTTGTGTAGATCCTCGTGATTTCCATGAACGATGGCATTTGCCAGTGCTTCGCGGAGGGCCATCTCGACGGCAATTTCTTGTTCTGGCGGACAGCAACTAGTCTTGAGCGACTGCATCAGGTGATCCACCACCGGGGAAATGGCTTCAATTGTGCTGGCGACAACTACATCTACGCTCCAAGTGATGTGTGACCCCATGAATTCACACGGCCGTAGTTCGAACTCGTTCTGTTGTTTCATTTCTCTCCGTGTGGTTCTCCGACCGTCGGCAGGATAGGCGAAGCAACAACGGCTTCCGTCTGCCCAGGCGATCTTTCGCGGACCTCACTGTCCAGCGGTTCGTGCACCCGTCCTCGTGACGATGTCGCCGAGTACCTTCCGTGCCTTTTCCCAATCCTTCACGAACGATGCCAGACCGACATCCGTCAGCGGGTGCTTGAAAAGCTGCTCGAAAACCTTGAACGGCATGGTGCCAATGTCCACGCCCATTCGTGCCGCCGCGACAACATGCAGCGGGCCGCGCAGGCTGGCAGCCAATACCTGCGTGGAGAATTGATAGGCATGGTAGATATCCATGATTTCGCTGAGCACATGCAATCCATCCTGCGCCGTGTCGTCCAATCGCCCGAGGAACGGGCTGACGAAATAGGCTCCCGCTTTCGCCACGAGAAGCGCTTGTGCCGCGGAAAAAACCAACGTTACATTGATCCGGATACCTTCGCTGTGAAGCACGTGGAGTGCGCGCACCCCGGCTGGCGTCATCGGTACCTTCACGACAATGTTCGAGTGCCAGCTCGCCAGTTCACGCCCTTCGCGCAGCATCCCTTCCGTGTCCGTGGATACCACTTCGGCGTTTACGACCCCATCCTTCACGATTTCGCAAGCCTTGAGAATCAGCGCGCGGAACGGCCGGCCTTCCCTGGCGGCCAGCGTAGGATTCGTGGTGATGCCGTCGAGCAAGCCGAAGTCTGATGCCTGTTGGATTTCGTCTAGGTTGGCGGTGTCAAGAAAGATCTTCATGGTTCGCTCCTTAGGTTGGGAGACTTGGAATCAGTCTCGGTGGTCATGTTTAACGGCGTGGTGACGACAATTGGCGGACGCAGGAAGGTGACTGTGAGATTGACGGCGAACAGAAACACTGCGGTGAGTTCCATAAACGCAGAAACGGGCAAGCCGCTCCAAGCCCAACCCGCATAACCCTGGTACGCTAGGATTTCCGACCCGACTCGAAGCGTGCAGCCGGTCATCAACAGTATCAGCATCCACAGCATGAGCATCGGGCTCCACAACACGCGCATCCCGCAAAACGACGGGAGCACTCTCTGCCCCACACAGAAGACCATCGCTGCTATGAATCCAACCGTCAGAGCGTGCCGGGATGCTCCCCAGATTCCGGCGGCCTCTCCTGCCAGTGACGCCCACACGCTGAGTACCGCAGCGACCAAGAGCCAACCGTAGGCAATCCGGATGAACATCGGGAAACTTGCGTGGACGTTTATGGTCTTCGCTGGCTTCGTCGCGGGCTCAAAGAAGCGGATCGCCGCAATCGCCGTTGCCGCTCCCCCGAGTAGAAGAATTCCGGCCGCGGTGAAACGTTCGAAGAACCCGGCTACGACACCCAACGTATTCAAGCCGAGCCCTGCCAGGAGTAGGTGCTTCCGCAGAGGTCTGAGCCCCATGAATACTGGAAGCCAACGCGAACTGAAGCCCCAGACCATGGGAACCAGAAAGCCCCAGGTCGAAACAATCAAATAGCGCTGATCGAATTCGTGTGAAAAGGCCGGTGACGCTGCGTTGCGTGCCAGTTGAATCGATGCACCCAGATTGAGCATCAACGATGTCAGCAAGCCCATCGTGGCCGCGATTACTACGAAAATCCAGGGCTCCCACGGCTTCGGCGCTCCGCTCGCCGGCCGGTGACTTGCGACGGCTCTAAAGAAAATGAGGAAGGCAAGGAGTTCGAATGCCGCCGAGAGAGGCAATAGGACGCGCCAGTGCCAGGGGTAAATATTGGCAAACCAGCGGGAGGTCACACCAACGACCCACAGGGCCAAACACAGCCAGGCCTCCCGGAGTGCAAACGGCTTCAGCTTCCGCAGCTTCGGAATGGAGTAGAAGCCGATTCCCAGGATGAACGTGCCGACCCACCCGAACAATTGCGCGTGGCCATGGGCCTGAATCCAGGCCGGGGAAACGGAGTTGACCGCTTCGCGGCTGCTAATCTTGATGAGATTCCACACGCCAAGAAAGGTTCCCGGCAGCAACATAAAGATCAAGCCGGTGACGATGAAGGTCATCAATAAACGCGAGAGCGACTGCTCCCTCGCGATGGCTCGGTCCATGATCGATTTCGTTTTGTCGTCCAGCCACACCGGCCGTAAGCCAGGAACCGGAACAAGATCCGACATCGCATTCTCCCTCTACGGTTTGCTGTGACAATCCAACAACCGGAGCAACCTTACGGCATGTCCCATTGTTCGACTGCTTATGCCGAAACGTTGCGAGACCACGTGAACGCGAACCCGTTCCGGAGTCCGGGACCAAGATGTTTGTCCATGGCGCTGCACTCTTTATCTTTCTTCTCGCCACTCAACAGATCGAAGACGTAAACACCGGTTCGCCACAGCTCTAGAGCAGTTCGCAGAGGCGACCTGCCGATTCATTGTCGCTCAAGCTCGGACAGGGCATCTTTCTTTCGGCCAATGAAAGCTTTACTCCGCCACTGTAGCTTGGGGCTTCTCTACGGCAACTACCAGCACGTGCTTCAGGGGCGAACCGGAGAACTCATGACTCACTTCAACCACCTTGAACTTACCCGCCTTTAGTTCAATCTTCTCGCCCGTGCGTGGCGCTGTCGCTACCGAGACGCCCTGCAGCCTTACGATCGTACCGCTCGAAGCCGTGACCTCCACGATTCTCAACTCGGCTTCAGGTACCTGATTCGTTGCGACCTTCTCTATCTGTCCAGCCATGTGACTTGGTTCTCCTTTGGATCGCATGCATCTATCCTTCCAGGTTGTGGCGACCACGGTGGGTGCCCAACCGAACGAATCCTATCGACCCCTGTGGGCCGCGATGGTGCGCTAGAGCCAGCCCACTGGTTTGTGACTCGGGCTGCGACCGGTCGCGTCAGCAACTTGCAATTAACCCGTTCCTCCGATGCTCCACCCTTTCCATCCGAACTTGTTATTGCTGCTGTCCCAGCTGGAAGGTGATCGTCACGATCATTTGGACGGCGATCGGCTGATCGTTCAAATACGTCGGCTCATACTTCCATTTCTTCAACGCATCGAGTGCGGCTTGATACAGGAGGGGCGGTCCGGAGACGACCTTCATCTCTATGACGTTCCCTTGTTCATCCAAGACTGCGTCGATCTGCACCTGACCCTGAATGTGCACTTGCCGCGCGAGTGGCGGATATTCGGGTTGCACTTTTGCGATTATTTTCGGCGGTCGTACGTGCCCGCCAACGCGTATGGGACCTTTCGGTTTAACGGAGGGGGGCGGGGGAACGGGCCTGGCCGCGGTATTCAGCACTCCACCAATCACTCCGCCGAGCACTCCACCCATTTGCCCACCGGGCACACCGCCCGGCACACCGCCGGCTACTCCACCAAAACTATCCGGTTCCAGAGGTGCTTCCTTGATCTCCGCAATGTGCTTCGGGATCACCGTCGGTGCCAAGAGTTTCCCCGCATTCATAAGCGTGTGGTGGACAACCTTCGACTTGATCACTGCGCCGGTCGCAGGCGGCGGAGGGGGAGGTGGTGGTGGTGGTGCAACCAGCATCGTCGACGCAAATTGTTTGATGTTGAGAGGGTCTGCAAAATAAAGACCAGCGAGGATTACTCCGGCGATGACTCCCACGTGCAGCAACACCGCGATTGCGCCACTCAGCGTTCGCGAGCCAGTCTTGATGTGGTTTTCTTCGAGAAGAACGGCCTTTGCAAACTCAAATGCCGGTTTGATTTTGCGCTGAACGCCGGGCTTTGGAGCGGACCTTCCAAGTTGGGCGGCTTGCACCACATGCCCAGGAACACGATTCACCGGCGCCCTGGGTTCATGCCGGTCCGCTACGGATTGTTCTCTCATGGTCCACCTCCTTTTGCTCTTCTTGCCCCGAGCAGCTTCTTCGTCGCGAACTGCATGACCGAAAAGACGGCTCCCATGGCGACCGAACCCGGCAGAGGATTGCCACGCTCTGATGGTTTCTCCATGACAGTTGTTATTTTGAACGGCACACCGCCGGTGACAATGGGTCGTTTATACCCTCAAGAGAGACCGCTGTAATGCCCTGAGATGATGAAGGGTTTCGCTAGGTAAGTTCCGCCAACAATCATCTGTTGATTCTTTGCCGGCGGAACTACTGCGCCGGGTGATTGCGGCAAATATCGGAGGCTGATTCAGGTGGTGGTTTGAAAAGAGGCTCGACCGCAGGAATTCAAAACGATTAGAGAAGTTTGCGCTGCATGGCGTGCGTGACTGCCTCGAGGCGGTTGTGGGTGTGGAGTTTCTGATTGATGTGGTGCAAATGGTTGCGCAGGGTTTGCAATGTTATTTTCAGCCTGCGCGCAATCTCCGCCGCGTTCTTGCCTGTCGAAAACATGCGCAAAATCTCTATCTCGTGTTCGGAAAGAGGAGTGATTGGCACTGGGTTCAACGCCACTTCTTGTATGTTGGTCAGTTGACGCGAAACATCAATCATTTTGTGCAGAAGGACTTCGTTCTTCTTGCGTTCGGTGATGTCGTGTGCGAGATGCACGATGAGACGCCGATGATTCCGAGGGTTTTCAAAAACTAGGATAGAGACACTCACCCACAGGCGTCGCCCGGAACGGATCTTCACTTGCAAATCAAAATTGGGGATTTCCAGGTGCTTTTCAGCGCGATGACAGAAGCTGCAATTCTCACCACACATCTCGTTGCCCAAAGGCCCCAGTCCTTGCAAGACACTGCCGCAGGTCTTGTTGATAGCTTCCTTGGCCGTATAGCCGAACAATTTTTCTGCGGCCTTATTCCACGAACAGATCTCACCCTGATCGGTGACCGCGAAAGCGGCGTCAGACGTTCCCTCCAGCAGATTGAATAGCTCAATCTCCAACATCGTCGAGCTCCCATGACGGTTGTCTTCATTGGCGGTACAAACGGATTATTGAGCCAAGAGACCGTTCGAATCATTCTAGCACTGGTGTTATCAGACCAAGACGATATCGGATGCGGCGCTCAGTCCGCGAAAGCTACGGACAAGAATTGCAGCGGCGGGTCCGGTTGGAAGGGTTTTTTCTATGACGACCTACCAGAGTCGACTCAGGGGCCGTGAAGAAGTTGCCGAAGGCACAATGGCCTTCCATCTGGAAAAGCCCGCGGGCTTCCAGTTCAAGGCCGGGCAATATGTAGACATATCGCTGATCAATCCACCCGAGACGGATTCGGAGGGCAATGTCAGGAGCTTCTCCATTGCGAGCGCACCCTATGAGGACCAACTCCTTGTTGTAACGCGAATGCGCAAGAGTGCCTTCAAACGGGTCCTGGCAATCCTTCCGCTCGGAACCGAAGTCAAGCTTGAGGGTCCGATGGGTTCTTTCACCCTCCACACGAACCGCGTGACGGCCGCGGTCTTCCTGGCCGGCGGAATTGGCATTACACCTTTTCTATCCATATTGCGCCAGGCCGCCGAGGAAAAACTCCCTCAGCGGCTTTATCTCTTCTATTCCAACCGGCACCCCAAGGATGCCGCATTTCTCAACGATTTGGAGATTCTCTCCAAATTGAATCCGAATTTCATTTTCATTCCTTCGATGAGCGAGATGGAGCAATCAAAGCTTGACTGGCCGAACGAGCGCGGCTTTATCGACCGCGAAATGCTTTTGCGGCACGTGGACAGCCTAAAGGGACCGATCTATTACGTCGCGGGCCCTCCCGCCATGGTTGCGGCAATGCGAGAAATGCTCACAAATGCAGGGGTCGAAGAAGACGATATCCGCACGGAGGAATTCGGTGGGTATTGATTGCGGCTTGTGGCGGAGAAGTTCGGTTTTACTGTCACCACCGTCGTGTAAGCAGGCTTTGGTTCTACCGAGAAGGTAATTCCAGGCTCATAAGCATCGGGGAGCAAAAATGTCAGTCAAGATCGGGATCAACGGGTTCGGTCGAATCGGTCGGAACATTTTTCGAGCCTCGCTCGGAGACTCTTCCATTGAAATTGTGGCGGTGAACGACATCACCGATCCTGAAACCCTGACGCATCTTCTGAAATACGACTCGATTCTAGGAAACCTGCCGAACGCTGTGACGGCGGGTGTGGACTCGATTCATGTCGATGGCAAGTCGACCAAGGTTTTCAAGAAGAGCGATCCAGCCGAGATTAACTGGTCATCGGTCGGCGCGCAGATCGTGATTGAAGCCACGGGGCATTTCACTAAAGGCGCGGGTGCGCGCGCGCACCTGCGCGGCACTGCGAAAAAGGTCATCATTTCGGCGCCATCGAGTGAACCTGACCTGACGGTTGTGCTGGGAGTTAACGACAAGGCATACGATCCGGTGAAGCACAATGTGATCTCGATCGCCTCGTGTACTACAAACTGTTTGGCCCCCGTCGCCAAGGTTCTCCAAGACAACTTCGGAATCGACAGCGGCATGATGACGACTGTCCACTCTTATACGAACGATCAGCGGCTCCTCGATCTGCCGCACAAGGACTTGCGGCGCGCCCGCGCGGCAGCGCTTTCCATCATTCCCACGTCTACGGGGGCAGCCAAGGCTCTGCATCTGGTGATTCCCGAGTTGGAGGGCAGGCTTTACGGCTACTCGCTGCGCGTGCCAACACCGGACGTCAGCATTGTGGATCTGACGGTGATGACGGTGAAGCCGACGACAGCGGAAAGTGTCACTGCTGCTTTCCGCACGGCGGCCGAAGGTCCGATGAAAGGCATCCTGGCGCTAAGTGAAGAGGAACTCGTCTCGATCGACTTCCGCGGGAATTCGAATTCCGCGATCGTAGATGTTCCATATACCCACGTGGTGGGAACGAACTGCGTTAAGGTCGTGGCATGGTACGACAATGAGTGGGGTTTTTCGTGTCGGTGCCGCAACTTGGTAAACCTTCTGGCTAAGAACCTTTGACGCGCAGCGCGTTCCAAGGAAGTAACTCCCCCTCGCGCAGATGGAGGAGTTCCGTTGGTCGGGAGAATTTCTATGACTTTCGCATCAGCAGATATTTTGGGCCGTCATCTTAGGCCGCTTTGCTCACGGGACGACCATGTAATGAAGTACGAATCCAGCGGCTCCACGTCAAACAACGCCGGGAACCAAGCGGCGTACCATTGCGGCTTCATGGGCTGCAGCGTTCGATACAATTTGGTCGACGGATACTACATGCTGATCGGAATGCCTGACCACGCGAACCCTGTCGACGAGCCTGGTGTAAATACCATGACGTGTCCCAGACACGGCTGCTGGTTGTACCGGCGCGAGAATGTTGCTGCCAAACCGGGCGCCGATTGGTGTTGTGGGGTCGAAGGCTGCGACTACCGTTACCAGGCCAACACAAAGGGCGATTGGTTAAGAGCCTAATGAAGATGGGCAAAAGCGGACGTGACCGCGTTGCAGAGGGCAAGCAGAAGTAGGGTGGCAGCACTGTTGGCCGCAGACCTGGCGACCTCCGGATTTTTTATCCGCTAGACATCAATTCGTTCAAACCATTGATTCCGTACTTTATTTTCTAATTGTCGTGATCCAACCACGCCGCCTAAAAGAGATGTTGTGACTAGAGCATGCGAGAGAGAGTTGAAGGAAAAAAGTACGGAGGAAAACATGAAAGAACCGACGCTGTTTTACCCGGGAGATCAGGCGACGCATTCTTCAAACACGGCGCTCGCACATGGCAGGAAGGAAGGTCGAAAAGCCCTGATGCTCGCCGTCGATCCTGGTGCCTCCGAATGTATCGGTGAAGTACTCGAGCGATGCGGCTTCGAGCCAGTATTGCTTTCCACGATCGCCGAATTGCAGTCCTGTATCCGAAAGTCGGGCACCTCGGTACTGGTTTGTGAAGAGGTTCTCCTCGACGGCAATTACAGGGAAGTCTTAAGAGTTTCTCGCGATGTGGGAGGCCATATTCCGGTGGTGGTCTTCTCACGGTTCGCAGACTGGGATCAATACCTGGAAGCCATACGCCTGGGTGCATTTGATTGTCTGCGCTATCCCTTCCGCACCGGAGAACTGCGATGGGTCGTCAACCGAGCGTTGCAATCGGGCGAGTTTTAACGGGGCATCGTCCCAGGCTCGATCGCGAGTTGCAATCGTCCTAGCAGGACGATGACAAACGTTCCATTGGCGGCTACAAACGGACCATTGTCATCACGACAACTTGGTCTCACGATGCCAGTCGAAATGAGAATGGAGACAGTTCCGGCAGGTAGAAGCCTGTTAGCCAAGGGCGGCTGCAGGTTACGACAGTGGCGATCCACTCCGGCGCTCATCACTTCCATGGGGTCCTGTTTATTCGAACGGATGTTTTAGGGAGTTTAGTGGCATGAGACGGATTCTTTGTTTTCTTTCAAGCGCGCTGGTCTTGTTCGTTTGCGCGCTTCCAACACGGCTCGGGGCGGAAGTCCCTGTACCTGCGGCGACTCAGAGCAATCTTCCGCCTCTGCTCCGCGAAGTCGGAATCGATCAGAAGCTGAACAACCAAATTCCGTTGGATCTCATGTTTCGGGATGAAGCCGGGAATGACGTGAGGCTCGGACAGTATTTCGGACAGAAGCCGGTGCTCTTGGTGCTCGCCTATTACGATTGTCCGATGCTTTGCACGATTGTGCTGAACGGCGTGCTGCACAGCGTGAAAGAGCTGAAATACAACATCGGCCGAGAGTTTGAAATCGTGACCGTCAGTTTCGATCCCACCGAGAAACCCTCACTTGCTGCCGCAAAGAAGGCAATTTATGTCGGGCTCTATGGCCGGCCGAACGCAGGCGCAGGCTGGCACTTTCTCACCGGTGACGAGACTTCCATTCATCAACTGACACAGGCCGTGGGCTTCCGGTACAACTACGATCCGCAAACCAAACAATACTTTCACGCCACGGGAATCATGGTGCTGACCCCGGGAGGCCGTCTCGCGAGATATCTCTACGGAATTCAATACCCAAGCGGGAATCTGCGTCTTGGATTGGTCGAGGCCTCAGAGGGAAGGATCGGCTCGCCGGTGGATGAGGTTCTGTTGTACTGCTCGCAGTACGACCCCGCAACCGGAAAGTACAGCGTGATCGTTTCCCACGTGCTCAAAATCGCTGCCGCAGCAACCGTTCTCTCGCTGGCCGTCCTGATCTTTGCAATGTCCCGCGTTCGCAAGCGCGTGGCGGCCTGAACCGCAAGTTCTGGGTAGTTTTTCCGGAAGAGTGAGGAGCAGTACAGAAAGATCATGCCGCTTGAGCCCTCCAGCAACTTCACCCAGGCTTCCAGTTGGGCAAACGACTGGGAAACGCTGTTTTATTTCGAAGTGGGGATTTTCATCTTTTTCAGTGTCTTGATTTTCAGCCTAATCCTGTATTTTGCGGTCAAATACCGTCGTCGTCCAGGAAATGAAGCGCCCCCACCAACCAAGGATCATCTTCCCCTTGAGGTCACCTGGACCCTAGTACCTGCGGCCATCTGCGTTGTGATGTTCGTGTGGGGCGCCGCACTTTTCATTCGCAACGGGCTTCCACCGGATGCAGCGACTGAAATCTTCGTGGTAGGAAAGCAATGGATGTGGAAGATCCAGTATCCGGATGGAAGGCGTGACATCAACGAACTCCACGTACCGGTGGGCGTTCCCATAAAACTCACGATGGCTTCCGAGGATGTGATCCACGATTTCGCGATTCCCGCCTTCCGGATCAAGAAGGATGTTGTGCCCGGCCACTACACGACACTTTGGTTTATGGCGACGAGGACGGGAAGGTATCACCTGTATTGCGATCAGTATTGCGGGACCTCGCACTCGGCCATGGTCGGCTGGGCCACGGTCATGGAACCGGCACAATATGCGCAATGGCTGAGCGGACCCGGAGGCGGTGGCGGGAAATCGTTGGCCGAGGCAGGAGCGGTTCTGTACAAGCAGTACGCTTGCAGCACCTGCCACGACACAGGGCGAGGGCCGTCATTCGTCGGTGTGTACGGCTCGACCGTCAAACTGAGCAGCGGCCAGACCGTGAAGGCCGATGATGCTTACGTTCGCGAATCGATACTGAACCCGTCGGCGAAGATTGTTGCCGGCTACACACCCCTCATGCCGACGTTCCAGGGACAGTTGAGCGAAGAACAAATTCTGCAGCTCATCGCCTACATCAAGTCACTTGCAAAACCCGAAAGTGAAGGACGAAAGGCGGCGATGCCATGAGTCAAGCAGTGCAAGAAGTTGGCGTTTTGCCGCGGGTCCATTATCTAAACGCCAGTTACGGATGGAAATCCTGGCTTTTCACCACGGATCACAAAAGGATCGCCTGGCTGTACCTTGCTGCGATTACCTTCTTTTTCTTCGTCGGCGGCGCGGCGGCAACTCTCATGCGCTTGAACCTGATCGAACCGCAGGGCTCTCTCATCGAACCGTCCACGTACAACAGGATGTTCACCCTGCATGGCCTGGTGATGATCTTCTTTTTTCTGGCGCCTTCGATACCGGCGGTACTCGGCAACTTTCTTATTCCTTTGATGATTGGCGCGAAAGACGTCGCCTTTCCGAAACTGAATCTGCTCAGCTGGTACATCTTCATGACCGGGGGGACGGTCTTCCTGTATTCCGTCCTTGCCGGCGGCGTGGACACCGGCTGGACGTTTTACACGCCGCTCAGCTCGACATACGCAAACTCCAATGTCATGTCAGCGGCAATGGGAGTGTTCATTTCGGGTTTTTCCTCGATTCTGACGGGCCTTAATTTCATCGTAACCATCCAGACGATGCGGGCTCCGGGGCTGACCTGGTTTCGTCTGCCGCTTTTCCTGTGGTCCATGTATGCGACCAGCATCATCTTCATTCTCGCCATGCCGGTTATCGCGATCACCATGGTCCTGCTAATGCTTGAGCGGTTCCTTCATTTTGGTTTCTTTGACCCCGCATTGGGTGGGGATCCCATTCTCTTCCAGCATTTGTTCTGGTTCTTCGGACACCCCGAGGTATACGTCCTGGTCTTGCCGGCGATGGGAGTGATCAGCGAACTGATCGCCACATTCTCGAGAAAGCGAGTCTTCGGCTACAGTTTTGTAGCATTTTCGAGCGTGGCGATCGCGGCCCTTTCCTTCCTCGTTTGGGGGCACCACATGTTCGTCAGTGGCGAATCCCTTTATTCCGGCCTGGTTTTTTCATTCTTCAGTTTCGCCGTCGCGATTCCTTCCGCTGTCAAGGTATTCAACTGGACGGCCACTCTATATAAAGGATCGATCTCGTTTGATGCCCCCATGCTTTATGCGCTGGGCTTCATCGGTCTTTTTACGATGGGAGGATTGACCGGCCTGTTTCTGGCCACGCTGGCGATCGATGTACACGTCCATGACACCTACTTCATCGTCGCTCATTTTCATTTCATCATGGTGGGCGGCGCGGTAATGGGGTACCTCGGCGGCATCCATTATTGGTGGCCTAAGATGACGGGACGGATGTACTCGGAGCGATGGGCCAGGATTGCAGCGGTGCTCGTATTTGTCGGGTTTATCCTCACTTTTGGCCCTCAATTCATCCTCGGCTATCTGGGAATGCCCAGACGCTACGCTGTATACCCACCAGAGTTTCAGCCATTGAATGTGTTGTCCTCGGCAGGCGCATCCATCCTGGCCGTTGGTTATCTTATCCCCCTCATCTATTTGATCTGGTCAGCCCGATACGGTCCGGTGGCTGGCCCCAATCCGTGGGGAGCCAAGGGACTCGAGTGGACGACTGCTTCACCGCCCCCCGCTGAAAATTTCGAAGTGACCCCAGTGGTTACGGAAGAAGCATACGCATTTGGCACAGGGACGGAGTGAACCTGATTAGAGCACCGTCTGAGGCGAAAGACTTGATGTGGGAGGTCGCGAGGGGAGGCTAGCGATGTCCTCTCCGATGGAAGCTGTGAGAGCCTTCGCCATCGTCACGATTTCCGCGGGGATCTCCTCCTTCGAGCAACTGTTACAGGCGGCTCTCTCGCAGGTATAAACGAACCATTGTGACAAGTCCCAAACAACTCCAACATGAGAATTGCTATGAAGAATAAGGATCATCCTTGTCTGTCCTGTGGGGCACAGGAGGTAAACATGACGTGTGCCGAACAACTCGCTGGATTTGTGAATCGGGCATCTTTCGATGACATCTCAAACGCCGCTCGTCTACAACTCAAGATTCGTGTCCTCGATGCCCTCGGCTGTGCCATCGGTGCGATGGGCGGCGACCCCGTCGCGCTGCTGCGAGATCAGGTGGAAGAGTTCGACGGCGGGGGGAGTTGCACGTTAATCGGAGGCGGGAGGGCCGCCGCCGACCGTGCTTCTTTCTACAACGGGGCGCTGGTGCGTTACCTGGACTTCAACGACAGCTATCTCGGGAAGGGAGAGACCTGCCATCCGAGCGACAATCTGGCTCCCGTGCTCGCCGCGGTCGAATACTCGAACGGCACCGGCCGTGAACTCATGACCGCTCTCGCGATCTGCTACCAAGTGCAGTGCCGCCTCAGCGATGTGGCCCCTGTGCGGGCCGCAGGTTTCGACCACACGACGCAAGGGTCGTACGCCGTGGCAGCCGGAGTTTCGAAAGCGCTCGCGCTCAATGCCGTGAAGACCGCCAACGCCATCGGCATCTGCGGCACCGCTTTCAATGCCTTGCGGGTCACCCGCACGGGCAAGCTCTCTCACTGGAAGGGGTTGGCCTACGCGAACACCGCGGCCGCTTGCACGTTTGCGACGTTTCTGGCGATGCGAGGTGTGACGGGACCACTCGAAGTCTTTGAAGGCGACAAAGGTTTCATGGATGCGATCGCCGGGTGCTTTCGGATCGATTGGTCTCAGGAGACTCTTGAACGCGTAACAGTCACCGTTCTCAAGAAATACAACGCGGAAGTTCACTCCCAAACGGCGATTGAGTGTGCCTTGCAATTGAGAAGGCAGGAGAAATTCACTGCCGCGGAGATAGAGCAGATCGACTTGGAAATCTTCGATGTCGCTTACAACATTATCGGAGGAGGGGATGAGGGAGACAAGACTCTGGTGGCCACGAAGGAGGAAGCAGACCACAGCCTCCCGTACTTGATTAGCGTTGCGCTGCTAGACGGGCAGGTGATGCCCGAGCAGTACACGACGGAAAGAATCAACCGCCGCGATGTCCAGGAATTGCTGCATAAGGTGTCGATCCATCCGACGGATAAGTTTTCCAGTCGCTTTCCGGACGAGATGCCTTGCCGACTGGCGATTACCCTCCGGGGGGAGCGTGTGCTGAGTAAGGAAATGCATGATTATCGGGGTTTTGTCACCAACCCCATGTCATGGGAAATGGCGTTCGAGAAGTTCGAGCGGCTCACCGGGCCGTTTACGACTGGTTCTTCGCAACGGTCGATTGCGGATGCCGTGAAGAACCTGGAATTGATTCCAGTGAGAGACCTGACGCGGCTTCTCCACGACGTCGAAGGACACCATAGAAAGGGCGAGCCGAAGGCTGTGCACCGCGTGAAGGGGCTGTGATGGCCGGGCGCACTCAACAGGTGATCGACGAACGGGCGTTTGGTTTCCTCAGAACAAACGACCGGGGTTCCAAACCGCGGAAACACGGGATAACCGAGATACGAGGTCCCTACTACTCAGCGCTCGGCAAACGGTACCTGGAAGACCTTTTCGAGACGATGGGGAGCTATGTGGACGCTCTGAAGTTCGCAGGTGGATCGTTCAGCTTGATGCCCCGACAGGTATTGAAAGAACTGATTTCTCTGTGCCACGAGCACCATGTGTTGGTGTCCACGGGTGGGTTTCTCGAACATGTTCTCACGCAGGGGTCGGACGCCGTAAACCGCTACATCACGGAGTGTAAAGAAGTCGACTTCGACATCGTCGAAGTATCGAGCGGATTCATCACGCTTCCGGCTGACGACTGGCTGCGTGTGGTGGAGAAAGTTCAGAAGGCCGGACTGAAAGCCAAACCGGAAGTAGGCATTCAATTTGGGGCCGGTGGCGCAACAAGACCCGAGGAACTTGAGGCCGAAGGGACGCGTGATCCCGAGTGGGCAATCCTTCTGGCAAAACGGTTTATCGCCGCCGGGGCGTACATGGTCATGATCGAGTCGGAAGGAATCACGGAAAGCGTGAAAACCTGGCGAACGGACGTGCCCCCGAAGATCATCAACGCCTTGGGTCTGGATAAAGTGATGTTCGAAGCGGCCGATCCGGAAGTCTTTGCCTGGTACATCAAGAACTACGGTCCGGAAGTGAATCTATTCGTGGACCACAGTCAGATCGTGCAGCTGGAATGCCTGCGCTCCGGAATATGGGGAACATCAAGTCTCTGGGGACGGGTCGTAACCTACAAGGGCTAACGCGGAGACGGAACGAAATTAGCGTGAGAAACGGAAATGGAAAACAGGATTTTAGCCCCGTCGCGACATTAGAAGGTGCGCTCGAGGTGGTGCCAGAAGAAATCCATCCCGTTGTCCGCCGTGAGACGGGGGCTCCCCACGGCGATCGATTGGCGGAGATCGTGAAACTGTTGCTGGTGGAATTGGGAGTGGACGTTGCCAATCAACACTTTCGCGAGACGCCGGAAAGAGTGGCCCGATTCTATCGAGAGTTTACGAGCGGGTTCTGTGTAAGACCCGAAAGAATCCTGAAAACGTTTCATTCCGAGGCCCGCGAGCTCGTGGTGGTTTCGGCTATCGATTTCTTTTCTCTCTGTCCCCATCATCTCCTGGTGTACGGAGGAAAGATTCATTTCGGCTACATACCCGACGGTCAAATCGTGGGTGTATCAAAAATCCCGCGACTGGTTCACGCCTTGGCTGCTCGACCGATAGTTCAGGAGGAGCTGGTGTCGAGCATCGCCGATGCGTTCATGTCCGTAGTGAAGCCCTCCGGCTGCATTGTGAAGGCAATCGGCAAGCATGATTGCGTTGCCGTGCGCGGAGTGCGCTGTCCTGGGGTGTCGATGACGACCGTGACAAAGAGAGGAATTTTCGAGCAGGAGCGGAGCCATGCCGAGGAATTCGATCGGGCTATCACGCAGGGACAACGTTATGTCCGTTAGAAGCGTGCAGGAAGAAAAGGCGGGAACAATGAAGCCGAGAATCGACTATCGGAAAACCGCGCCGGATGGGATCTCCGCACTGTCCGGCCTAGAGAACTACGTGCGGCAGAGCGGTCTGGAACCTGGGCTTCTGGAATTGGTGAAGCTGAGAGCCTCACAAATCAACGGATGTGCCTACTGTATCGATATGCACACGAAGGACGCGCGAGCGGAAGGTGAGTCAGAGCAGCGCCTCTACGCGGTCGTCGCCTGGCGCGAAACGCCATTCTTTACCGAACGAGAACGCGCCATGCTGGCTTGGACGGAAGCGGTAACTCAGGTGAGCCAGGAGCACGTCCCCGAAGAAGTCTACGAGGGTGCTCATCAGCATTTCGGTGAGAAGGAACTCGTGGATCTGACGCTGGCTATCATCGCGATTAACGGTTGGAATCGGCTGGCGATCAGCTTCCGTTCTGTTCCGGGCACCTATCAGCGAGCGGAACATCGAAGAGCCGTTACTACGGCAAGTCGCGAATCGGGATCAAAGCATGGAAGTGACGTCACCAGGAGTCAGTGATGGCGGACCGGAGTGCCAATCATGCAGCATCGCTTTCCACGCGCCACCGAAGAGGGAGGCCACTGATTCTGACGGTGGGCCATTCCACGCGAGCGCGACAGGAATTCATCGATTTACTCCGAGCAAATGGCGTGAAACAGCTGATCGACGTGCGAACGATTCCGCGTTCCCGCCACAATCCGCAGTTCAACCGCGCGGTATTGTCGCGCGCCTTGCGGCGTACCGGCATCGGCTATCGGCATATGGCCGGGCTTGGCGGTCTGCGACATTCCCAGCGGGACTCGATCAACACTGGCTGGCGGAACAAGAGCTTTCGCGGATATGCAGACTACATGCAGACGTCGAATTTTCAAGTGGCTCTGGCGAAGCTGGTCGCGCATGCCAGGCAGAAGCGAGTTGCATTGATGTGTGCGGAAGCTGTGCCTTGGCGGTGCCATCGTTCGCTGATTGCCGACGCGCTCCTCATTCGGGGCTTTCCGGTCGAAGAGATCCAGAGCACGACACGAACACGTCCTCATTTGTTAACTCCGTGGGCTCACGTCGAAGGAACACGGATCACCTATCCGCCCGGGCCTGCCACGACAAAACGGTACGTGTTCGCCGAAGACTCGGAGAGGAGAACGAAGATGATCCAACTCAAGCGTGTTTACGACAAGGCAGCTCCGGAAGATGGCACGCGTTTTCTCGTAGAGCGGCTTTGGCCCCGTGGAATTAAGAAATCCGCGCTGGGCATTGACGCCTGGCTGAAAGAGCTTGGGCCAAGCACTTCTCTGCGGCAATGGTTCGGGCATGACCCGAAGAGATGGGACGAATTCCGCCGTCGGTACTTTCAGGAGCTCGAGAAAAACATCGGGGCCTGCAAACCGATCGAGAGAGTCGCCGCACGGGGGAGGGTCACGCTTGTCTACAGTTCGCATAACGAGGAACACAACAACGCTGTGGCGTTAAAGGAATTTCTAGAAACCAAATGGAAAGGGAGCGGGACAGCAGAACGACTGCGCCACGGTAAAGCGGCGGCGTGAAGAGTTGTATTCCCGGGTCCTTTCGATTTATCGGGGCTCGAGTGTCGCCCCGCAAGTACACGAATTGTGATCAATGAATTTGCAGCGCCTTTGTAATTGCAAGGAGTGAGACATGACAAACACAGCAGAGCGCCCGTCCCGTTCCGGCGCGGTTCGCACGCCGGGCCCGCTCGGAGACCCGATGCTCACATTTGATCTGAACGGTGAGATAAAGCGGCTACGCGAAGAAAACTCCTGGCAGGGTGGGCGAGACTCCAAGACGCTTGTGAAGAATGAGGATTTCCGAATCGTCCTGACAGTACTGAAAGCGAATGCGCTTCTTCACGAGCACAAAGCGACCGGCAGAATCTCCGTACACGTGCTTTCGGGCCACATTCAGATGCACGTCCAGGACAAGGTTTTTGACTTGCCCACGGGACATCTCCTGGCGCTCGATCGCGCGGTCCCTCATGACGTGAAGGCTCTGGAGGACAGCGCTTTTCTGTTGACCATCGCTTGGCCGGAAAAGGGGGAGAGGCATTTTACCGAGTATTAGGTCACAACTCTGGCATTTCATGAGGAGTGAGGTCGAAATCTTTGCTGTTGAGGATGTACTTCATTTTAGCCGCGTTTCTGGCAGTGAGTAGGGTGATGGTGTCTTATGGCGTGGGCAGACGCGAAGTACGAAGGAATGCCGCCGAATGCGGTTGGTAACCGTTCGGATGATTCAAACACTCGGGGACCTTTCGTGGAACGTCGGCTGACGTTTGAGCTATCACCGATCGCTCCGTTCTGTTTGGAATTTACCGTCTGGGGATTGCGGCGCCGTCCCCAGAATCAAGTGGATCGCTGGGATGGCACCACCTATCAACGCGTGATCTCCATCCGTGGGCGACCTGCGGAAGTCCGTGTCAGCGAGCTAGGATCCCGCGAAGCTCCGCGTTTGGAAGTGAACGTGATCGGGGAGTGGGTTCATGCGGGAGCCGAGGCCGAGGTCAGGGCCTTGTTAACTCCCTTGCTTGGTCTGGAAGTGGACTTGAAGCCCTTTTATCGGATGGCGTCGCGCGAACCGAAACTTCGAGAACTGGCCGATAGATATCGAGGCCTGAAACCAGGTAGATTTCCGACTGTCTTCGAGACTTTGGCAAACGCGTTCGCGTGCCAGCAATTCACAATCGCCGCCGGGCTTCAATTGTTAAATCAGCTCGTAAGAAGAGGAAGTGTTGGCATCAAGACGCAAGCAGGGATGGTGTTCGGGTTTCCGGAACCATCAGACCTATTGTGCGTTTCACCGCGCGCGTTCCGCAGTCTTGGGTTCAGCGGCCAGAAGACTAAGGCTTTCCGCGAGTTGAGCAGGAAACTTGTGGCCGAGCCTCTGGCCTTGGATACCCTGATCAATCGCAAGAATGAAGATGCGACCAATTTTCTGCTTGAATTGCGAGGTGTCGGGCGGTGGACAGCGGAGTACGTATTGTTGCGAGGGTTGGGACGGCTCGATGTCTTTCCAGGGGATGACGTCGGTGCACGGAATCGTCTGGCCAAGTGGCTACATCGTTCCGAGCCGATGGACTACGCAAGTGTGCAACGAACCGTGGACCGTTGGCAGCCGTATGCGGGATTTATCTATTTTCATATGTTGATGGAATCGTTGACGGCGACCGGCAAACTCCGTGTTGGATAAACGTCTGCTTGAGCGTTTCGAGGGTCGGTGTCGGCCGGAGAAGACGACTTCAGTCCTCCAGTGACATGCGTAATGCTGGCCGGGACATGCGACCCATTGAGTACGGATGGCAAGCGGCGGAGTATGGTCGCGAACTCTAGAAAGCCTCAAGGAATCTCGAGCGGTTCGAATCCGAGCTTTCCGAGTTGACGAGACGTGAGGCAATCCAATGGTGAATACAAGACTCCTTGTCGTGCTTGATGATTCGGTTGCGTCGAGACGGGCGGTCAAGTACGTAGGCAAATTTGTGGGCAAGCGAAGGGCGTTTCGCATTTGTCTGGTTCATGTTCTGCCGCCATTACCGCCGGAACTCCTGGAACACGGCGGCTCTGAGGACCCTGCGAAGGAGGCACAGCTGGAGGCTGACCTGAAGCTTGAACAGCATCGCTGGATTTCGGCCGCCAAAAAAGCCTCCCAGAAGGGGTTGCACGAAGATCGTGTAGTCCTGCGGAAAGCTGGAATTTCGGCAAGAACGGTGAAAGCCGCGTTCTGTGAACCGGGAGAAGGCAGAGGCGCGGCTGACGCGATTCTCCACATGGCCCGGGGACGACGTTGTCGTACGGTCGTTGTCGGCCGGCAGTCGGTTTCCTGGTTTCACGAGTTATTGAGCCACGATTTGTCAGAAGAACTCCTTCGCCGTGGCAAAGGGTTCTGTGTTTGGGCCGTTGAATGACGCAGAACCCGCCCGAGCAGCCACGGCGAAGAAAGCCTGGCCCGCGCGTCCTAGGATTTACAGGCTTCCGCGATGCGCGACTTGCGGCTGTGGTCCGAGCATTGAGAAATCTGGGCTTCGTTGAAGATTTAGGAGACCCGAAGGAGAGAACGTCATGTCAGAGTCAATATATCCGCCAGCATCGCAGGATCTCGCTCGCAAGCGTCGGGAACTCACACCCGCCATCCAGGCCGCGTTCCACGCGTTCAGCGAACTCGTGTTCGCCGACGGTGCGCTGCCAGCCAAGACAAAGCAGCTTATCGCAGTCGCGGCCGCCCACATCACGCAGTGTCCCTATTGCATCCAGGGCCATACCAAAGCGGCGCTAAAGCACGGAGCAAACCCAAAGGAAATCATGGAGGCGATCTGGGTCGCCGCCGAGATGCGAGCCGGTGGTGCCTACGCGCATTCGGCAATATCGCTCACCACGATCAACGAGGAGCAGCAACGGCACGAACCCTGAGGCAGTTGCGTGGGCCGCGTGGATTTATGTCTTGAATCAAACGCAGAGCCGGAAGCGACCGATGGCTTGCAGATGTGGGCCGACGTAGTGACTTTAATCACTGCGTCGTTGCGAGTGGCCGTTCAAAATCTGGATTTTGAGGTAGGTAGCTATGGAACTCAGCAAGGAAACCAAAGTGAAAGAGATTGCCCTGTCATATCCAGGGGCAAAGCAAATTCTCGAAGATGCCGGGGTTGACTATTGTTGCGGCGGTGGCGAGACTCTGCACGAGGCGTGCCTGCATGCGGAGGTACCCGCGGAAGAGATTTTGAAGAGACTACGCGAGAATAAGGCACAGGCGGGACCCGACGAAAGAGTGTGGATTTCGTCACCACTCCGAGATCTGACCGGCCACATTCGTGAGCGGCATCACCGGTACGTTCGTGAGGCAATCCCGCGTCTCCGCGCACTATTGGCGAAGGTGCGAGGAAAACACGGAGTAAGGCACCGCGAGATCGAAGAGATCGAAAAACTATTCGGAGATGTTGGCCGCGAGATGATCGCGCACATGCAGAAGGAGGAGCAAATCCTGTTCCCCTACATCGAGGCGCTGGAGCGTTCGGCCGATGGCAACGGCTCGGTGGAGCCTCCGTTTTTTCAGACCGTGAGGAATCCGGTTCACGCCATGATGAAAGAGCATGACGCCGTGGGCGATCTGATAAAGCAGATTCACAAAGCGAGTGACGGGTACAATACACCGGCAGACGCGTGCACTAGTTATCAGGCCTTGTACCAGGACTTGCGCCACTTCGAGGCGGATCTTCATCAGCACCTGCATCTGGAAAACAACATCCTCTTCCCGCGAGCGGTGGAACTAGAGGCCACGGAAGTCGGACCGACATAAACGCTCTGAAGCGCAGTTCTTTTCTAGCCCCTTGTTCAAGGTGAAGCCAGTGGTGGAGATACCGACCCCTTGGCGTGAGGAGAACATGATGACTGAGCTGGCACAACGCAAGTTGCTGATCTCGAAGGGCTGGATACAAGCGGTTGTGATTGTGATGTTGTGCGGCTTTTTGATTCTCGGGATGCTCGCCTATCGAACCTATACGGATGAGCCGCCCATTCCTTCGCAGGTCGTCGATCCGAACGGACAAGTCCTGTTCACGGGAGCGGATGTGCTTGCCGGCCAAGAAGTGTTTCTCCGTAACGGACTGATGGAATACGGCTCGATCTTCGGACACGGCGCCTATCTCGGTCCCGACTTCACGGCAGACTATCTCCATCGCGCCGCTCTCATCGTTACCGAGCACTATGCTGGCTCGTCTCCGGCAGCCGCCAAGCAGCAGACCATAGCGGACTTCAAGACCAATCGTTATGACAGTGTCACGGGGGTGCTCACGTATACGGCAGCGCAGGTGGAAGCGTTCGAGAAGCTCGATCTTTACTACGGCGAGTTCTTTGGAAACCCCACGACGAAATATGGATTGCGGCCCTCGGCGATCACTGAAGCTCCACAGATCAAACAACTGACCGCCTTTTTTAGCTGGTCGGCTTGGACGGCTTCGACTTTCCGCCCGAATCTCAGGTACTCCTATACGAACAATTGGCCTCCTGAGCCGCTGGTCGCAAATCACGTCACTGCAGATGCGGTTGTGTGGAGCGTACTCTCCTTGATTGCTCTCCTGGGCGGTATCGGGCTCTTGCTTGCTGCTTTTGGCCGTTGGAATTTCCTGGGTTGGCACGGTCGAGAGGACCAGCGCGTTTCGTTTCGTCCTCCTGACGAGGTCGCTCTGACGCCCGCGCAACGATCGTGTGCTTGGTTTTTCTTAGTCATGGCACTCCTATTTACTTTGCAAGCGCTTCTGGGAGGTGCCACACAGCACTATCGTGCTGAAATTGCGAACTTTTTCGGCTTCGACCTGGCGCGTATTCTCCCTTTTAACATCGCGCGCACGTGGCATCTTCAACTTGCGATTTTTTGGGTTTCCACGTCTTTTCTTGCCGCCGGTATTTTCCTCGCCCCGATGATTACGGGACGAGAGCCCCGGCGACAGAACTGGCTTTCCTGTGCGCTCCTGGTCGCGTTGGTGATCGTCGTTTTCGGAAGTCTGGCCGGCGAATATGCCGGGATTCACGGCTGGATTCAGCGGGGTTGGTCCTGGTTCGGCAGCCAGGGTTTCGAGTATCTTGATCTGGGCCGCTTCTGGCAAATTCTGTTGACGGTTGGTCTGGTCTTCTGGGTGATCATTCTTCTTCGCGGTCTGCGAGGCCGGCTGGGCTCGGACCATGTGGGAAATATGCCGTGGCTGTTCTTTTTCTCCGCGCTTTCGATTCCTGCATTCTATGCCGTAGGTTTGCTTGCCCGGACGAACGCTCACTTTACGACGACAGATTTCTGGCGCTTTTGGGTAGTCCATCTATGGGTGGAGGACTTCCTGGAGCTGTTTACGACCATCATGGTTGCCTACATCTTTGTGCTTCTTGGCGTCGTGCATGAACGAGTGGCCCTTAAGGTAGTTTATCTGGACATCCTGCTCTATTCTGCGGGTGGCGTCGTCGGGACGATGCATCACGTTTATTTCTCCGGTGAGCCCTCGATTCACATGGCACTGGGGGCATTCTTTTCCGCAGCAGAGGTGATTCCTCTGACGTTCCTGACCCTCGAAGCCTGGAGCTTTCTCCAGCTTGGAGCGCAACAGGGTTCGAACGCACGCACGCCGTTTCCTCATTTCTGGGCGGTGATGTTTCTGGCTGCCGTGGGTTTCTGGAACTTTCTTGGCGCAGGAATTTTCGGTTTCTTGGTTAACCTTCCCGTCGTGTCTTACTACGAGATTGGCACGGCCCTGACGGCGAACCACGCACACGCGGCGATGATGGGAGTGTACGGGATGCTAGCCGTGGGGCTGGCTCTTTTTTGCTTGCGGTACATGATTCCGGAAAAGCAGTGGAGCGACCGAGCGGCCAAGATTAGTTTCTGGTCGCTGAACATCGGGCTCGCCTGGATGGTGTTTGCCACGCTCTTCCCGCTGGGCGTCCTGCAGCTCTATCACTCGGTCAGTGTGGGGTATTTCGACGCGCGGTCGTTGAATTTCCTTTCGAATCGCACAAATGCGTTGCTCGAGTGGCTACGCCTTCCCGGGGATACACTTTTCATTCTTGGTGGGACCTTCCCCGTCCTGTACCTTTGCTGGCTCGGTGTCCGCTACATGAAGCCTCAGACTAGCCTTGAAGCTCCGAGTGACGTGTTGTTCACTGAGATTGTGGAATCGAAAAGGTCTGAGGCATGATTGCTGGCGTCCACGACGAGGTGCTCCTCGCGTTCGGCTATGCGGCCTTTTTGGTGGGAGTGGCATTTGTGCTTGAGCTCCTGGCGCGTCATTCTCACACGCGCTCCGAGGTGTACCGAAACGCTGGCTTCGTTTACCGGCAGAAAATGGATCTCTGGGAATGTCCTGTGGGTCGGCAATTGCTGCGAATCGAAACGGATTACCAGCGGCGCATTGTTCACTATCGCGCTCCAGCGGAGGCGTGCAACGCATGCTCTCTCAAGAACAACTGCACCGATTCCAATGACGGACGCCGCCTGGAGACCAGTCTGGACTCCTGGCTGGAATCGGAACTCCGCCGTTTCCACCGGGGAATTTCTCTCGTGTTGTTGCTCCTGGCGACGGTCATGCTCCTGGCCGAGGGGTTCCGGCATGCGGAACCGCGAGAGCTGGGGCTTCTTGGCTGCCTGTTGGTTCCAGTTGGGATCGCGGAGATGAAGCTCTTTTCTTCGTTCCTGGCGCGGGAGGGCGAGGCTTGGTCGAGGTAATCCAGTGAGGCCCACAAATGAAGCCACTTTCTTTGCGTGTTCTGCGGTTATTCGGAGAACTGGGGAAGGATCGGCTGGACCTCCATGTGCTATTTGAGGCGGCGGGCAACGAACCGGCCGAACGGCAAGACGTGCTCGACGCCATTGATGAATTGACCGGCGCAGGTATGCTGGACGCGTGCGGTAGTGACTTTTACATGCTGACGGAAAGAGGTAAGGGGGCAATCGCTCAGTCTTGAGCAACGAACAATACCCTCCCGTACGCGAGACCCTTGTCCAAATACAGCAGCACGAGTCTCGGCAAGCCGACCAAGCCGGAGATAATGGGACAAACGATCTGCTCGTGAGCGACGTAATCGTCACGAACGAATTGGAAGTGTGGTTCCTCTCGGAGCATGTGGTCGACGTGCCGCTCGTACGCTTTTGTCGAAGGCACCCATCCATAGACAACGCGCACGTCGTGTCCAGCTTTGGCGGTCAAAGCGTCAGAGAACTCGCGTCTCGCGCCGATGGCTTTGCAAGACCGCGGGATCATCGACGCTTGCCATCACAACTAAGTCTTACCAAACATCATCAGAGCAAAAACCAGTGGAAGATAAACGATAGAGGCGAAGAGCAGGCGACGAGCCGTCGCGTTCGTTCTACAAAAGGCCAAACGGGCAGCGTAGTAGAAAAAGCCCGAGCTCAAGACAAGAACCGCGACGAAGTAAACCAACCCGGCCCGCTGCGGCACGGCCGGAATGAGGCTGACGGGTATGAGGGCGAGCGAAAATACGCTGGTTTGCCACGCCATGAAGCGCCCCTGCCTCACACCAAGAGGTAATGTCCGATACCCCGCGCGTGCATAGTCCTCGCGATACATCCATGCAATGGCCATGAAATGCGGAAACTGCCAGAGAAAGAGAATGGCGTAGAGAAGCCACGCGTCCGCACTCAGGCTTCCGCAGGCTCCAGCCCACCCGATCAAGGGCGGCACGGCGCCCGGAAATGCTCCGACCAGGGTGCATAACGGAGTCTTCCGCTTCAGCGGCGTGTACAAGAGCAAGTAGGTGCTCAACGTCAGTAAGGCCAGCACGCTCGCCAGGAGATTCACGAGAACAGCCAAGTAAAAACTGCCAGCCACCGAGAGCGCCACGCCAAACCACAGCGCGCGAGAGGGATGAATCCTCCCGGCGGGCAGCGGACGCCCCGCCGTTCGCCGCATCTGGGCATCGAAACGCCTTTCAATATACTGATTCAGCGTTCCCGTGCCACTTGCCACGAGCATCGTGCCCACAAGGGTGTTGAAGAGCAGCAGAATCCGCCAGTGAGAAGCAGGTGAGGCCAGGTAGAATCCGGCGAAGGTTGTGATAAGAATCAGGAAGTTCACCTCGGGCTTGGTCAGCGTCCAATAATCGGCCAACACAGCCGTCCAGCGCGAGAAACGACTTGCTGCCAAGTGAGCAGCCATCACATTCGTTTCAGCCAATCGAGTTGCGCGCGTCATGTTATGGCCTCGCTAAGCGTCGAGATTTTCTCCGCAGGAGTTCTGCTCGGTGTGCGACACGCCGGTAAATGGCCGCCATTAGAAGTTATTCCCACCAGCCATCCATGTGGGATTGCCGAGGCCGAGTGACCCGAGCCGAAGGACGCGAGGATAGAATTGATCGTTGTTGACGCTTATATCCCATTGGCGATCCCCGCTGACTCTTATGTCCGCCACAGAGAGTATCTTCTGTATTTGCTCTTTCAGCTTATCGTGGGACATATTGAAAATTTCCTTAACCTCAAAGGCAGCGCGTCTTCCTATGCCTTGAGCGCCTGCAAGAGCCCCAGATAATGAATGAGATCATCTCGCGAGAGCATCCCCAATATCGTTTTATCTGTCATCACGGGAAGTTGGGCGACGCCATTTCTGCCCATCTGCTCCAATGCTGTGCACAACTCTGCATCAGGTCTGATCCATTGCATTTGTTCCGCCGGTATCACGGCTTGGAGAGCGGTTGTGGTTGGCCATTGGGCGCGCGGCACCTTTCGGATGGCTGGTAGAGTCAGCAGCCCGACGACCTCAGAATCGCGCATGATCACAAAGCTCGTACGCCCGCTGGTTAAGATGTGGTCGTGCACTACTTTTTCGAGCGTTGTGTTGGCAGGGATGGTGGCGTAATCGCGGCCCATCGCCTCTGATACCTTGTGTCCGGCCAACAATCCCTGCATTACCTGCTGCTGAACTTGCGCTGCGGCGGCGCTTTCGAGAAACCAGCCGATGAAGGCTATCCACAGACCGTTAAAAAAGTTTCCCTGCAAAGCAAGCCATACCCCGAAAGCTATGAAAAGGAAGCCGATGAAACGTCCGGTGTCGGCCGCAATCAGGGTTGCTCTCCGGAAATTGTGAGAAATTCCCCACACAATCGCGCGAAAAACCCGTCCGCCGTCCAACGGGAATCCGGGAATGAGATTAAAGATGGCAAGCATGCCATTCATGAGAGCCAGGTATTTGGCGGTGGCCAGTAGCGGACTGATAGGCGTTACCAAAGGCTGCAGCACGAGAAAGAATGCCGCCAGGGCAAAGCTGACAATGGGCCCCGCAACCGCGATCCAGAACTCAGCGCCAGCGCTTGGAGGTTCTCCTGCGATTTGTGAGACCCCTCCGAAAATAAACAAAGTGATGCGGGGCACTTGAACCTTGAAGCGCATGGCCACAAGCGAATGTCCAAGCTCGTGGAGTAACACGCTCAGAAAGAACATGACCGCGGTGAGTGCACCCATGAACCAATACTCAGGGGTGTTCCAGTTTTTGAACTCACTTGGGAAGTAGCTGATAGCCAACATCCATGTGAGCAAGCCAAACACCAAGAACCAGGAATAGTCGAGATCGACAGCGATACCGAAGATTCGCCCCAACGGGATTGTATGGCGGAACATTCTTCACCTTCCTTTAGTTCCCAGGCGCAATTCGCGGCCTCGTTCTGTTATCGCGCATCGTTCCTCTTCGAACTCGAGTAACGCGGTCAAGGCGTCGGGTGTCGCCTGCGCAGCCCCAGGCTATCGTCCTGAGGACGCCGCTTTCGATTTTCCACTGGACTTGTTGTCAGCGGCGACCTTGGGCATCACGATTTCAAGCATGTCACCCTTGAGTTTCGCCGTGGCTCGAGACGGGTCTACATCCACGGGCAACTCCTCCACTCCGAAGATCCGTTGTGCTCTCTTCTCCATGTGCGCAGGAGTGTCACCCCCGCAAATCACGTCCAGCTCTCTTCCACCGTTGACCATCAAGCGACGGGGCTCAACACTGACGTTGAGTTGATCAGCTGTAAAAGAGCACGGCAATTCGGCCTTAAAGACGATGGCCTCGGCCGATTCCTTCAAATCGTGCCGATACGCACGCACGACTTCGACTTCGGCTTCGATCCAATCATCGATGTCGTGGCCATTGACGCTGCCATGGCCTTCGAACAGCTCATAGGCGCGGCGAGCAATCACGTTTTGTATTTCGTTTTTTCGGTTAAGCAGAACGTCAGCGGCAACAAGCTTCACTGGCGTAGTGGCTTCGCGCCGCCGTGGTGCTGATTGTTCTTTCATTTTTCGTCTCCTTTTGCTTTTCTTCCGCCGAGGTAGTGCAACTCGGAACAAGGTGACCTCCCAACTTGAAGTACCGATTCAAGTGCTAACGAAGTTCCAGGCGGGGTCTTAGGAAGCAAGATCGTCACCGCAGACGTAAGCGCACGGCCTAATCTCTGATCACCATCTGACGCTCGACCGTTTGGCAAGCTCAGCACTCGGCTAGGCGACGCAAGGTGGTTGTGCAGAAACGGATAGAACGAGCGTCCGAAGGAGGCAACCCAAAAAATTCCAGAGTACATGGCATCGCAGATGAGAAGGTACAGGGCTACTAGGGCTGCCACAATCGCATAGAGAATCGTGAAGAAGAAAAGCGCCGCAAGCAGCTCACGCACAAAATAACTCTGGAAGGATATGAAGGTCGCCAACACAGCCAAAACCCATTTCAATTGCCGATGGTCCCTGAGTAAGATGCAGCCCCTGTTGCTCACATCTCGAACTGCTGAAAAGACCATCTGCCAGACAGCGGACCGTGCGACGCTGGTGGCAGCGGTGTCGCGTGGTACCCTTTGTCTTGGTGATGAAATCGATTGCATGACGGTTTCATTCTCGAACTCTGCTCAATTTGTGACAATGGGTCGTTTATAACTTCAGGAGAAACCTCTGTACTGTCTTCGGAAGATGAGTAATTTCGTCAAATACAGTCAGACGACAGTAATTCGTTAATTTATTACTGACGAAGCGACTACCTATGCCGTTGCCTACCTTGAGTTTGAGCGCTGGTGCGATTGCGGCAAACAATGGAAGCAGTCCGTGAAGCTCGTTTGGAGTGAGATCCTCTGCAAGAGGTCGCAATTCAAGAAGACTAGAGAAGTTTGCGCTGCATGGCATGGGTGACCGCTTCCAGGCGGTTATGCGTGTGGAGTTTCTGATTAATGTGGTGTAAATGGTTGCGCAGGGTTTGCAAGGTTATCTTCAGCTTACGCGCAATGACCCCCGAGTTGTTGCCAACGGAGAACGACCGCAGGATTTCTATCTCCTGTTCAGAAAGAGGGAGGATCGGTGATGGACTCGCCACAACGTCTGGTATGGCGACGAGTTGACGCGAAACGTCGATCATTGTGCGTAAGAGTTCCTCGTTCTTTTTCCGCTCGGTGATGTCGTGGGCGAGGTGCACAATCAGACGCTGATGGTTCCGGGGGTTTTCGAACACTAAGGTAGACACACTCACCCACACGCGACGCCCGGATCGTGCCTTCGCTTCCAGATCAAAGTTGGGGATCTCAAGGTGCTTGGCGGCGCAATCCCTGATGCTGCAATTCTCGCCACAGACCTCGGTGCCCAAGGCTCCACGTCCCTGCAAAATCTGATGGCACGTGCTGTTGAGAGCTTCCGCCGCGCTGTATTCAAACAATTTCTGTGCGGCTTTGTTCCAGGAACGAATCTCACCCATTTCGGTGACCGTAAAAGCGGCGTCCGACGTTCCCTCCAGTAGACTAAAGAGCTCAAGTTCCAGCATGATCGAACTCCTGCGATGGGTGTACCCAACCACCATCGTTTCGACTGGCGGTAGCGGCATATGAGTTGAGGGCAGCGAACTTCTCGCGAGCAGCCCGCGAGCCGAGGATGCTTTCGATTCGAGCCGCGCCGTAAACGGCGAGAAGCGCAAGGCCGGATGCCAGCAACAGACGTTCGGTCCATATCCAGACAGTCGTCCTGCGCTTCGGACCCTGGCCAGCGCCGCCTGTGGATCCGAATTCGCCGTCACCCGATTTTCGAACATTCCACATGAACTTTTACTCTCTGCGACCCGCGTAGTGAGGCATCGCTGTGTCGCGCCGTTAACAGCGCGAAGTCAATTGGTCGTCGATGAATTCGCGTCGACCATCATGCAGCCGGCAAAAACCGAAACTGGCGGATCGCGCGAGTACGATGAACGGTTTCCGGTTTCAATGATTTGCGGAGTGCCGCTTTGCCGTGATGGAGTCTTGTTTTTGCGGCGCCCACGGAGAGCCCCATCATCTTTGCCGTTTCCTCGAGGGAATGTTCTTGTAGCTTGTGCAGCTCGATAGCCTGCCGAATGGTCGGGCGCAGCGCGCGGATCGCGCTTCGGAGAATTCCTTCTCGCTCGCGCTGTGCACAATGAGCTTCGGGATCCGGAGCGCGGTCCGGAACATCTGGAAACGCCGGATTCCCTTCATGATTGCCAGGATCGTCTGTGGAAAGTTCGAGTGCGGAGCGCTTTTTCCGAAGAATCATCAGCGCCGAATTGATCGCAATGCGTGTTAGCCAGGTTGAGAAACTTGACCTGCCGTCAAAATCCTTGATGTGAAGGAAGGCCCTCAAAAACGAATCTTGCAGAGCGTCTTCCGCGTCTTCGCGGTTTCTGGTGATGCGGTATGTGGTCCGAAGAATTCTCTTCGTATGAGATTGCCAGAGTTCATCGAATGCCGCAGTTTGCCCGCGCTTTGCCGCCGCGATGACTGTGTTCTCGTTCAACCCGTTCGGGCTAAACACGCCTATGGCGCTCATGTCTCGCCTCCTTGCAACATTCATCTGGGGTGTCTATCTCTTGCCGTATTTTCCAGCGCTGCGTGAATTTCCTTTAGCAAGGTGTCGCTCCGTACGGGCTTGTTCAAGAAACAGGCTGCCCCGGCTTTCATCGCCAAATCGCGAAGGGATGCATCACCATGGGCGGTGATGAAAATGATTGGGACTTGGCTGTTGGCATCTCGCAGCCGTTTCTGCAACTCGATGCCGCTCATCCCTGGCAAACGCACGTCGAGGATCAAACACATCGTGTCTTGCCGCTTGGCGGAGTAGAGGTAGTCTTCCGCGGAGGCAAACGTATCTGTCAAAAAGCCTGCGGCCCTCATGACGCTCCCCAGCGCCTCGCGAAGGGGTTCATCATCATCAACAATGGCGATAATACCGGTCTTACGTTGAATGTCGTCCCCTTGTATTCGTCCGATCTGCCGCTCGATAAAACTCCCGACAACACGGAGACTAACAATCTGGGAGCATCGAAAGCTATCCTGCTTTAGGAGGAGACGGGTACTTACTTTCGAAGGGTGGCTTTTAGCTTCTCAGCCATGCGGACCAGGTGGGCAAGGGAATCAGCGTGTGTTTTTTCCATGACGTGCGCGCGGTGGGTCTTGACGGTCAGTTCGCTGGTTCCCATTTCATCTGCGATCTGCTTGTTCAGAAGTCCGGCAACGACAAAGTCCAAGACTTCTTTTTCGCGGGGGGTGAGCGAATCGAACCGCGTGCGAATTTCGCTCACTTCCGCACGTTCTTTCCGGAGTACGCGGTCGCTGGCAATTGCTTTCTGAACCGCATCCAGCAAGTCCTGACCACGAACTGGCTTGGTCAAGAACTCGTGCGCCCCTTCTTTCATGGCGCGCACAGACATGGGAATGTCGCCATGGCCTGTAATGAAAATGATCGGAATGTGGACGTTCGCATCGTTCAATTTGAGTTGAAGATCAAGGCCGCTCAAGCCCGGCATCCTCACGTCGAGGACAAGACAGGCCGGCGCATCCTGGCGCTTCGCAATCAGGAAGTCTTGTGCTGACGCAAAAGTCTCGACGCGAAGGCCCACGGACCTGATGAGGCTCTGCAGTCCTTCGCGAATCATGCGGTCATCATCGATAACGAATACAATCGGGTCCGGTTCCTTCATGCAACAGGCCCGTCAGCGCTGGGCAGCATGAACTGAAAGATGGAGCCTTGAGAAACAGTCGATTCCACCCATAGTCTGCCGCCATGCGCTTCAATGATCGAACGGCTAATGGGCAATCCCATCCCTATGCCCTTAGATCGAGTTGTAAAGAATGGCTCGAAGAGCCGGGCCATGACCTCCGCACTCACTCCGATCCCGGAGTCCTGGACGGAGACATGGACCTGGCCGGCATCTTGCATTTGGGACCGGATTAGCAGCTTCCGCGGCCGGTCGGTAACGGCCGTCATGGCTTCGATTCCATTCATCATTAGATTCAAGACTACCTGTTGTAACTGAATTCTATCGCCGAAAACCACAGGCAGATCTGACGTGAGTTCGATTGCGACGGAGACGTTATTCCTCATCCCTTGAAGGTTGACTAGCGCGACAGTGTCCTCGATGATTTCATTGATGTGAACTCGCTTTCTCTCCGGAGTCGTCTTGTTGATAAGCGAACGGATTTGGACGATGACGTCGGATGCGCGTGTCGCGCCGTGAACGGTGCGCTCGGCCGCCGCGCGCGCTTCGCCAAGATTTGGATTTTGATGAGAGAGCCAAGCCACACAGGCGTCCGCGTTGGACACGACTGCGGCGAGCGGTTGATTAACCTCATGGGCAATGGATGCCGTGAGCTCGCCTATTGTAGTTATGCGAGCCACACGAGCCAGTTCCGTACGTGTTATTTCGAGCGACTCTTCGGTACGCCTCTGTTCCGCAATCTGGTTGAGAAGTGTCTCGTTTGCGTTCTTGAGTTCAGCGGTACGCTCTCCGACCTTTACTTCAAGTTCGTCGCGGGCGTGCCTAAGGGAATCTTCTGTTTGCCTTCGCCAGGAGCTCAACAGACTTGCAGCCACTTGACAACTAACGAAGGTGAGAAAAAACGGGACCTCGCTTGGCTTCAAAATCCACGTACGGACAGGCGGAATGAAGAAATATAAAACCGTGAGAGTGCTGAAGCCAACTGCGACCCAGCCGGGGCCCTTTCCGCCATACCATGTACTGGCAATCACCGCAACGGGAAAGAAGAACCAGAACGGGTCTCCGAACGGAACTTGCAGAACGAGCGATAAGAATAAAGCCAGCGATACAACGGCGATTGCGAAACCGTAGCGCGACAGTGCGCGCAACTTGGACGGTGCGGGGTGAGTGTCTTGCATCTTGAGGCATGGACACCGATCAGGGCCTTTCTTTTATACTACGAGCGCGGATCACTTAGCCACGGCTCTCGTGAGGATTGCGAAAGACCGCCGGGATCTTCGCGATCGCTTCATTTTTGTTTTTTGGATTTCTTCTTCGCTTTAGCCCGAATGTGTCTCAATGCTTTCCCTTTGTGTATCGCCACATGATCGGTCTTGTCACTTTCGATCAGGTATTGAGGTTCCTCTTTCGAAGCGTGGTGCACATAGCCTTTGATCCGTATATTAGAAACGACTTTCTTGATGATGACGCCGCGAACCCTCCCAGCTTCTGAATTCCATTCAACGTGGTCGCCGCGCCTAAATATTTTGGGCATCGCTTTTGTCCCCACAACAAGAAATCACATGAAACGATTTCCGTTCAACTGGGTTGCAAGTGCTGGTGATGAAGAACTCACCGCACGATTAACTCAGCTTTCATATTCGGGTGCAAAGTACAGTCATAGAAGTAGGTTCCCCTTTTAGTGACCACATATTCCCAGGAACTGCCAACAGGAAGAATGCCGGAATCAAATTTCGTCGGTTTTGTCGACGTTGCGGTGTGCGGGACGATGTCGTCGTTCTTCCATTCAACCGTATCGCCAACCTTTACAGTGAGCACGGCGGGTTGAAACTTAAGTTCACGGATGACGACCGTGTGCGTTTGCGGGCCTTTAGGAACAGCGGCCAGCACGAATCCGCCCGCAGGTCCTTGCGTGCCCAGCGAGCACGAAACCAGTAACAACGCGGCTGTCGCTACTAATGTTGAAGCTACGGATCGCATGCTCGAGTGGGTCGGGTTCATTGCTATATCTCCTTGGTTGTAACGCCAGCTCTTACTTGGGGTTCTTTGCATCATGTGCGGCGGCGGGATCAACGGTGGCTTGCACGTTTCGTGCATGCTCCAGATGGCCTAAAAAGAGAGTCTGAGCGCCCTGTAGAGCGGCTTTGAGTTCCGCGTTCTGTGCGTTCGGAATCAAGACACCAGCGATCGCATCCGTAACCTGCTTGTGATAGGCCACCTCGTTGTCGATGTAGAATTTGTCAAAGGCCTTGCCGCGCAGGCTGTTCAGCTTTGCCGTAACTTCCACGGACTTCGCTTTGAGACTGTTGCTCGTGTCGTTTTCGACTGGGTTTAGGTGAAGCTTGCCCGCCAGTTCAATGACGGACTCTTGGACCGCCCCGTGATCGGTTACCATCTGTTGCGCAAAACCTCGAACTTCCTTGTTCTTCGACTTGGTCAATGCGAGTTTGCCGTAGTCGATGTCAATCTGATTTGCAGCCAGAACGATTGCGCCGATATTCGCGTCGCTCGGAGGCTGTTGTGCAACACACTCGGAAGCGAAACCAAGCGAACCGAGTAAAGCAACCGCGGACAGAACTAAAACGCTTGAACTCTTCATTTGTGTAACTCCTTTTATAATTTTCTGTGGTACCCCTGCATGGCCTGGGAACAACGGTGATCCTTATTCTTCATGGCGATCCTCATCCTGGAGGTGTTTCGCATTTGTCACAATGGTTCGTTCATACCGGGGAAAGAGACGCCTGTAACAGATGCCAAAAGGTATTCGAACAAGGGCTCGATGCCGACTACGCGCATTCAACCGCTAGTCAGACGACCTTTGGAGACCCTCTCCACTAGGAAAGAGTCTCCAGCGGACAATTGGATACATCTGTTCGATCTTTCTTGTCTCCGGGGAACCGGCCCTGCCGCCGGCTAATGTACAGCGCTGGCTTCGAAGCAGTTATTCATCATATATCTGGTCCTAGACGGATAAGACAGTCTTGAACTGGATTGGCTCAATTCAATAGAGTGCTGCTTCTGCCTCTCGAATCGATGGAAAACAGTTTCATCGCTTATTTTCGCGGCGGAATACCGAACACTACATAGCAGGGTGAATGTTCGGCCACGTGTTTAGCCGTCGTGCCAAATACTATCTCGCCTAGCGTACGTCCGTGGTGATAGCCGAGGACGGCTAGATCGCTTTTCTTTTCCTTTAATTCATCAAGCAGCGCGTAGCTGGCGGAGTGTGCCCGTAAAACTAGCGTCCTTGCCTTCAAATGGCTGCGGCGGGCCACTCGCTCGCCGGCGCGCAAGATTTTCTGCGCTGCTGCCTCCAGATCAGGTACTTCGGCGTCGAGAGCCGTGTTGTCGGGAAGTTCTATTACATGAACCAGAACGAGTGATGCTCCCCGCAAGCCCAGGCGGCAAGCCAACGTCGTTAGTTCCACAGCGTTTTCTAGGGTTTTCAAACCTACTAAGATCCGCTTAGGTTTCCTCATCTGTTGAGCCATACCTTCCTCCTCGTTTTGAGGTTGGATTATCCTGTCATGTAAAACTGGATCACGTCGATGTAACAGGCGTTTCTGTCGAAGGTATAAAGAGACCATTGTTAGGAAGGCAAGGAGGTTCCAGCATGAGAGTCGTAATGGAAGCGATGGTGTCGCTGTCATCTGTACTGGCGGGCCGTAGGGAGAGAACATGCGTGCTGGGAAGAAGGTCCCGACTTGAAAGTGGAAGAGTCGTTACAAGTGACTGTTCCGGGAGCGCTCGAGGGGCATTCGAACCTCAGAAGTCAATCTAGGCAGAAAGTCAAAGCTTTCGGGCGACCGGGCATCGAGCCCCGATGGACTCACGGCGACAAAGACGGCGTGGGGACAGCGTATGCAGCTGCGAGCCGAATTTGGTTCACATTGTGGAATGGCATCATCACTGAAGTCTATTATCCGACAGTGGATCACCCGCAGATTCGAGACCTGCAGTGTCTCATTACGGATGGAAAGACATTTTTCCATGAAGAAAAGCGCGACCTGAAATCCATCTGCGAGCGTCTTTCAGGTAATTCACTTAGCTACCGCTACACCAACACCGATTCCGAGAGCCGGTACTCCATCGTTAAGGAAATCATCACGAATCCGCATCTTGCCTGCATTCTCCAGCACGTTCAACTCGTCGGTGATGAAGCGTTTATCTCGAAGTTGCACCTCTACATGCTTTGTGCGCCCCATCTTCAAGTCGGCGGATGGAGTAACAACGGCTATGTGATCCAGGTAGCGGGCCGGAAGATCCTGATGGCAGAGAAGGCAGGGGTATGGTTGGCACTCGGGGGCACACTCCAATTTTCTCGAGCTTCCTGTGGCTACGTTGGTCGGAGTGACGGCTGGACCGATCTCGCCGGTAACTTTCAAATGGACTGGGAGTTCGATCAGGCCTCTGACGGAAACATTGCCCTGATGGGGGAAGTTGACCTCGGTGGCAAGCGCGAGTTCACCACGGGACTGGCGTTCGGTGACACGGAGCACTGTGCGATAACGACCCTCTTTCAGGCGCTTGGCATTCCGTTCAAAGAACATTTGAAGCGCTACACGGACCAATGGGACCGCACCTCCGCGCACCGGCTTCCTTTGGAAAAAGTTTCAAGTGACAACGGCAGCCTTTACCACAGCAGCTACAGTTTGCTTCTCAGCCATGAAGACAAGTCTTATCCGGGTGCCTTGATTGCTTCTCTCTCGATTCCTTGGGGAGAAGCAAGGGGTGATGCCGACAACGGCGGATATCACCTTGTCTGGACCCGTGATCTGGTGGGCAGTGCCTCTGCCATGCTTGCTGCCGGCAATCGTGTCATACCTCTGCGCGCACTGATTTATTTGGCGGTTTCACAGCAGGAAGACGGAGGTTTTGCACAGAATTTCTGGATTGATGGCGGGCCATACTGGCGGGGAATCCAGCTTGACGAAGTGGCCCTTCCGATTCTTTTGGCCTGGCAGCTCCAAAGGGAGAGCGCTCTTCAAAATTTTGACCCGTACCCGATGATCCTGAAGGCAGCTGCTTATTTAATTCGTCATGGACCTGTCACCGAGCAAGAGCGCTGGGAAGAAGCCAGTGGCTACTCTCCTTCGACGCTCGCTTCCAACATTGCTGCTCTGATTGGGGCGGCATGGTTTGCGCGTGAGCGAGGGGATTATGCCGTTGCAACAATGTTAGAGGAATACGCTGATTTTCTGGAATGTCATATCGAAGCTTGGACCGTCACAACAGAGGGCGCACTTGTCCCTGGGATTCAGCGGCACTACATACGAATTCTGCCGGAGGATGTCGACAACGCCAATCCCCTGGAGGACCCAAATTCAAAAGTTCTACAGATCAAGAACCAGCCGGCTGGGTCGCAAGATTCATTCTCAGCAAGAGATATCGTTGATGCCGGCTTTCTTCAGCTCGCGCGTTATGGGATAAGACGGCCCGATGATCCAGTGATCGTGGACTCTTTGAAGGTCATTGATGCGGTATTGAAGGTGAACACTCCAGTCGGGCCGGTTTGGCGTCGTTACAATCACGATGGTTACGGTCAGCGAGAGGATGGCGGTCCGTTCGTCGGGTGGGGCAAAGGTCGCGCGTGGCCTCTTCTGACGGGAGAACGGGGGCATTTCGAACTCTCTGCAGGGCGAGACGTGAAACCGTTCATACGAGCGATTGAAGGTTTCGCCTCGACGACAGGTTTATTACCCGAGCAGGTATGGGATGAACCGGACCGACCGGCGGCTTATATGATTCTTGGTCGACCGACGGGCTCGGCCATGCCTCTGATGTGGGCTCACGCGGAGTACATCAAGCTACTCAGGTCTGTGTCCGATAATCGCGTTTTCGACATGATCCCTGAAGTTGCAGAGCGCTACCTTGGAGATCGCAAGGCTCGTCAATTATTCGAGATCTGGAAGCCCAATCGACAGGCTCGCACCGTCAAACGAGGCTACACTCTTCGCATTCAGGTTCCAGTTCCCTTCCGCCTTCACTGGTCGGCCAACGAATGGCAGTCTGTGGAAGATAACCCCTCATCGCCCCCAGTTCTAGGATTTCACTTTGTCGATATTCCAATCTCTGCCGCGCAACAAGCGCCGATTCGCTTCACTTTTTATTGGGCGGTCGAGAATCGCTGGGAAGGTCGAGATTACATGGTAGGAATTGAGTGAAACTCGAATTGGGGTTAGGGAGAAACGAGTAGAAGGGAACAAAAAATGAACACGGTGGGAGTGTGACGAAATTTAATTCTTAAACTGAAAGATCCGGACAAAATGGTCGAGCGCACTCGCCCGCCGGGAAATTGATACGAGGAGGTACGTTTAGAAATGGAGAATCTCAATTCGGACGCGTTTGTGTTCTTTGGCGCCACGGGGGATCTCGCGTCCAAAAAGATATTCCCGGCTCTTCAAGCAATGATAAAGCGCGGTCACTTCGATATGCCGATTATCGGGGTGGCTAGATCTGCGAAGAGCGTTGACGAGCTTCTGGCCCGTGCTCACGAGAGTCTTGAGAAGCACGGAGGAGTGTCAGGATAGCTAGTCGCGACGTATCAATTTTATTTTCAACATCCCAACGGAAGCGGTGGGAAGACCAGGTGCGAAGTCTTCATCACCGTTGATACGTCGGCCTGCGATCCATAGTCCATGGGAGAAGTGGCCCTCTTCCTTCGCCACGATCACTGCTTTGCCCGTCCCGGTTGCCGTAGCGAAATTAGGGTCGCCATTACCACCGATGAAAATGAACTCGTTCGGCGCTGTATTGATAACGAGCGCGAACGGTCGTCTATCGGGCGGGAGTGCCCGTGAGGCAGTTGCCACACCACCCGCGAGATCCGGCTGAACTTCTGTAAGTTGCGAGATCTTGCCTTGCGTTGGAGAAATTGTGATCCTGTAACCGTCCAGCACAACCGCTAGCGAAGACTGATTGTCTTTGATAAGGATGGCACCTACCTTGTGGGCGGCCTGCCACTCGGCGAGTTGCGGCAAAAACTCAGACAGGAGTTCATACGCTTTCGCGACCTGCCCATGCGTATCGAGATCTTCTACACCGAAGGGGGACCATCCTAGAGCGGCATATTTCCCAAGTGCCAGAAAAAGATTTCCTACTTCGTCTTTGGCTTCTGGAACAAACAACGGATTGTCAGGCCGCCTATAAAGAACGCACGTTCCCTCGAAATCAGAAACATATATGTCTGGAGCAAAAAGACTAAGAGTAGGTGCGGCCGCCCGGTACACATCGAAGACTTGCGCCACAGGCCCTCCACTCGGCCATTTTCCTGCAACGTCCGCGTCGGGCTGAGGACCTAACCAAGCGTTCACATACATTGGTAGATCCAGCTGGCTTTTCCCGGCTTTTGCGACGTCGTTGATGAAGGAAGCCATGTAGTAGGCCATGAATACTTGATCAGCCATTTCGCTCTGGCCGAAAACCTCTTGCCAGGTTCCGCTAGTCCGAAAGCCATGCTGACTCCAGACTTGCTGCAGTTCAGGCGCGAGCGAGCTCTTGTGGGTTACGAGGTAATCCAGCAAACCTGCCGGGACAGGTCGCGCCCAAGCTGCCTCTGCCAAAGGGGACCGATCACGGCTATCGCCAACAGTGCCAACCTCATTCTCGACCTGCATCATGATCACAGTGTGCCCCGGGTCGGTGTTCCCGATGTGCTGCATCAGTGCCGTGAATGCGCGTGCGTCGGCTTTTCGAGTCTCCCGACCGAAGGGGCTTAGCGGCACCTCTCCCCGCTGCGCGAGGTAGTTGGCATAAAACGTTATCAGTCCAGCATCAGATCGCACTCTGAGCTTCACTGGTGGGAAACGTTTTTGATCCGCCTTTACCCAAGAGGGTACATACATCGAACTGGCGTTTTTCCATGTGCCGAACCAGATCAGGACCAGCCGAAGGCCCCTGGCACGTGCTTCGCTGATTTGCGCATCAACACTCGTAAAGTCAAATCTTCCCTCTTGAGGCTCAGTAAGCTCCCAGCTCACAGTACCGATCACAGTATTGAGGTGGAGGGCTGGCAGCTTATTCCATATGGGCTTCATGTACTCAATGCTTGAAGCACTTGAGTTGTGCAACTCACCCGCCAGCATAATGAATGGCTTGTCATCGACGAACATCTGCTGCACACCAGCATGATCTTCGATACGAGGGAGCGGAGCCGTTTGCCCCAAAGCCGTCACAGCAATCGATAGAGACAACGTGAATGGGAGACTAAAACGTTTCATGCGATCAGAGCCTCTTGTGCACTCGCTATCTATTTGATAATTACGTTGTACCGAGCCCCGGCGCGTGTCAACGAGTTTGAGACCAGTGTTCATGGAATTTAGTGAGTTTTTTCATCTGTGTTGAGCGGTTTGTTGATCCAGACCTCGGTTGGGACCGCAGTTGGTTTTGGTGCCTGGCGGACGAA
>Ga0193747_1000061_pt1 | contig 68468 bp, 63 predicted proteins | sample L1m2metaG_FD_143048 | JGI IMG/M metagenome (GOLD analysis project Ga0193747, IMG submission 143048) | Soil microbial communities from a riparian zone of the East river system, Colorado, United States - L1m2 | ecosystem: Environmental > Terrestrial > Soil > Riparian zone | place: USA: East River... | reverse complement strand
GGTGGACATGTTCGGGCTGGCCGCGTCCCACGACCTCGGCATCGGGCAGTTCCCGAGCCGGATCTCGCGCTACGTGGACGCGATCTATCCGATGGTCTACCCGTCGCACTACAACCCCGGCGAGTACAACCTGATCGACCCGAACGCCGTGCCGGGGACGACCGTTGCCTACTCGCTGGCGGATTACAAGAAGGCGCTGCTCGGGCGCAAAGCCGAGCTCGTTCCGTGGCTGCAGGACTTCTCGCTCGGGCGCACGTACACGCTCTCGGACGTGCGCGACCAGATCGCGGCCGCGCGTCAGGCGAGCTCGCGCGGCTTCATGCTCTGGAACGCTGAGGGCGTCTACACCGACGGCGCGCTCGCGGCTCCCTCGACCGGATAATCGCCGGGCTCGGGGAGGTCGCGGAGCTTCGGCAGCGGCGAGCCGATCAGCCAGAGCACCGACCCGACCCCGCCGGCGGCAGCGATCCAGAGCGTCGTGCGCAGTCCGATCCACGCACCGAGCGCACCGCCGACGAGCGAGCCGAGCGGCCGGATCCCGTTGTTCAGCAGCCCGTAGGCGCCCGAGACCCGCGCGCGCAGCCGATCGGGAATCAGCGCGGCGAAGATCGAGCCGGCGCTGATGTCGAGGATCATCACGCCGAATCCGGAGCCGAACTCGGCCAGGAACAGGCAGCCGAGGACGAGCCACTTCGGTCCGCCCGCCAAGGGCACGAGCAGAAACGGCGCCGGGAAGAGGATCATCCCGAGCACGAAGGTGGGGCCGATGCCGATCCGCCGGTCCAGCCTGGCTGTGACGAACGATCCGATCAACCCTCCGAGCGCGCCCGCGCCGAGCACGAGACCGAGCGTTCCCGCGCGCACGTGCAGCGACCGCGTCGCGTAGAGGATGAACAGCGCGAAGAAGACGAAGTTGAAGAAGTTGACGGTGGCCGTGGAGGCGAGGGACGCACGGATGATCGGTGAGCTCCGGATGTAGCGCAGGCCCGCGCCGATCTGGCCTTTCGTCTCCTCCTCGCGGGGCGGCTCGACCGGTGCGATCCGCGAGAGGAAGAACGCGGAGACGAGGAACGAGGCCGCGTCCAGCACGAGCGCGAACGGCGCCTTGAGGATCTGCACGAGCACTCCGCCGACGCTCGGCCCGGCCACGAAGGAGAAGGCGCGGCTCCCGTTCAGCAGCGAGTTCGCCTCGACATAGCGGGCGCGGTCGACGAGCGAGACGAAGAGCGTGCCGTAGGCGACGAAGAAGAGGACGGTCAGGCTCCCGGCGAGGAACGAGACGACGTAGAGCTGCGCGAGCGTGAGCGCGTCGAAGGCGTAGGCGATCGGGATCGTCGCGATCAGGAGCGCGCGGCCGACGTCTGCCGCCAGCATCGTCTGGCGGCGGCGTCCGTGGCGGTCGACCCAGGCGCCGATGTGGAGCGAGAACACGTTCGGCGCGAGGCCGGCGGCGATGAGATAGCCCATCTCGGCCGCGTTCGCGTGCAGGACGAGGACGCCGGTCAGCGGGATTGCGATCCCCGAGACCTGGTCGCCGAAGAGCGAGACCGTCTGCCCGAGCCAGAAGCGGCCGAACTTGCGCTCGCGGAGCAGCGGAGGGACGAAGCGCCGCACCGTCGGAGTCTGCCCGAGGGAGGTTCCTGCAAGCTCGTTATGCAGTCATGCAGCTGCTGTATCGTCATCCGCATGGCTACCACCAAGACGATCGAGCTCAAGACGGCCGTTCCCGGGCCGCGTTCGCAGGAGATTCTCGAGCGGAAGGCGCGCGTGATCGCCGATCCGCTCTCGATCACGTTCCCGCTCGTGATCGCCGAGGGCCGCGGCGCGACGCTCACCGACGTCGACGGCAACACCTTCATCGACTTCACCGGCGGCGTCGGCTGCCTCAACGTCGGTCACTCGAACCCACGCGTCGTTCAGGCGGCGCAGGAGCAGCTCGAGCGCTTCAGCCACACCGACTTCACGATCGTCCCCTACGAGGTCTACGTCACGCTCGCCGAGCGGCTCCTGGAGCTCGCGCCGTTCCGCGGCCCCGCCAAGGCGGCGTTCTTCAACGCGGGCACCGAGGCCGTCGAGAACGCGATCAAGTTTGCGCGCTCGTACACGAAGCGCCCGGCGGTCATCTGCTTCGAGGGCGCGTTCCACGGACGCACGCTGCTCTCGATGTCCATGACGTCGAAGACCCATCCCTACAAGGCGGGGCTCGGGCCGTTCTCGCCCGAGGTCTATCGCGTCCCGTTTGCGAACGACTACCGCGGCCCCGACGCGCGAACGGCGCTCGACGCGCTCGAGCGCGCGCTCGTGACGACCGTGGCGGCCGAGTCGGTCGCGGCGATCGTGATCGAGCCCGTGCAGGGCGAGGGCGGCTTCGTCGTCGCGCCGCGCGAGTTCATGCAGGGCGTGCGCAGCCTCTGCGACGAGCACGGCATCGTCCTCGTCGTCGACGAGGTGCAGACGGGCTTCGGCCGCACCGGCACGATGTTCGCGATCGAGCAGTACGACGTGGAGCCCGACCTGATGACGATCGCGAAATCGATCGCGGGAGGCCTTCCGCTGTCGGGCGTGCTCGGCAAGGCCGAGATCATGGACGCGCCGGCCGACTCGGCGATCGGCGGTACCTACGTGGGCAACCCGGTCGCCCAGGCCGCCGCCGTGGCAGTGCTCGACGCGTTCGAGGAGGACGGCCTGGTGGAGCGCGCCGGGCAGCTCGGAGAGGCGATGCGCTCGCGCATGGAGACCTGGCAGGAGCGCTGGCCCCAGATCGGCGACGTGCGCGGGCTCGGCGCGATGCTGGCGATCGAGCTCGTTCGCGATCCCGCGACGAAGGAGCCGGACGCCGAGACGGCGAGCGCGATCGTCGACGCCGCGTTCGAGCGCGGGCTCCTGCTGCTGAAGTCGGGCATCTACTCGAATTGCATCCGAGTGCTGACGCCGCTGACCCTCACCGACGCCGAGCTCGACGAGGCTCTGGCGGTGTGGGAGTCGGCCCTCGAAGCGACGCTCGGTTAGTCACGCCCCGCGCCGGGAATCATCTCCGGTTCCGTGACGGATGAGGTGATCGCAGACCGGTACGAGCTTCAGGAGCTCGTCGGCACCGGGGGAATGTCGAGCGTCTACAAGGCGCGCGACCGCCTGCTCGAGCGGCTCGTCGCGCTGAAGATCCTGCATCCGCATCACGCTTCCGATGCGGAGTTCGTCGAGCGCTTCCGCAGGGAGGCTCGCTCCGTCGCACAGCTCTCGCACCCGAACATCGTCACGGTGATCGACCGCGGCGACGACGACGGGCGCCAGTTCATCGTCTTCGAGTACGTCGAGGGCGAGAACCTCAAGGAAGTGGTCACGCGGGAAGGGCCGCTGCCGCTGCGGCGCGCCCTCGAGCTTGCATTGCAGGTGGCACGCGGCCTCGCGTTCGCGCACTCGCAAGGGCTCGTCCACCGCGACGTCAAGCCGCAGAACGTCCTGATGAACGGCGACGACCAGGCCAAGGTGACCGACTTCGGGATCGCGCGCTCGGTCGAGGTCGACGTCGGCGCCGGCGTGACGCAGACCGGGACGGTGCTCGGCACGTCCGCCTACATCGCGCCGGAGCAGGCAAGCGGCGGCGACATCACGCCGCAGACCGACGTCTACTCCCTCGGTGTCGTCCTCTACGAGCTCCTCACCGGAGAGGTGCCCTTCCCCGGCGAGAGCTTCGTCGCCGTGGCGATGAAGCACATCAACGATCCCGCCCCGAACGTGCTGGAGCGGCGGCCGGAGGTTCCGCCGAGGCTCGCGGCCGCGGTCGATCGCGCCCTGGCGAAGGATCCGGCCGAGCGTTTCGCCTCGATGGACGACTTCGTGGCCGAGCTCTCTGCCTGCCTTGCCGAGCTGGGTCCGGAGGCGGACGCCGACGCCACGATGATCGTGCCGGCCTCCGCGGCGGCCCGCTCTCGCGCGGATCGCGCTGCGCGCGCTCCGCGCGGCGTGCGCGTTCCCGATCGCCGAGCTGCGCACTCGCCCTGGCCCTTTCTCGTCCCACTCATCCTCGTTGCTGCGGCGCTCGGCGCGGTCGGCATCTACTTCGCGGTCACGCGGACGAGCGTCGGCGACCTTGGCGGCTCGACTCCTCCGGCAACGCACAGCCATCCCGTTCGCCTGACCGGCGTCGGCGCGTGGGATCCGCAGGGCGGCGACGGCGAGCACGATGCCGACGCGCCCAGGGCCGCCGACGGCGATCCCGCGACCTACTGGGGCACCGAGCACTACCAGTCGTTCGACAAGCCGGGCGTCGGCGTCGTGCTCGAGGCGCCTTCGGCCGTGCGGCTGAGGAGCGTCACGGTCACGACCGACACGCCTGGATTCACCGCGCAGATCCAGTCCGGGCCGAGCGCACAGGGGCGCTTCTCGGCCGTCTCGGCGTCGCGCGTCGTCGGCGATCGGGCGCGCTTCCCGATCCGGGGCTCGAAGGCCGCGAAGTTCTATCTCGTGTGGATCACGCAGTTACCGCCCGGCTCCGACACGGCGCACGTCAACGAGGTGTCGGCCGTCGGTTGAGCGCGTTGGAAGGGCGACCCGGAGGCCGCCCTTCCAAAGGATCGAAGTGTCGGTGCGGCTACGGCGAGCGGTCGCCGAAGATGTTCTGGTCGATCCCGCCCGCGTGCGGACAGCGATCGCCGCTCCAGCCCTTGATCGTGTTGCCCTTCTTGTCGGTGGACGTCAGAACGACGCGGCACTGGACAACGTCAGCCGTCGTCGCGTCCTCGTCTTCCGGCGTCTCCCGCGGATCCGAGCCCTGAACCGTGTTCCGCCAGTCCGTCCAGACCGTGTACGCGTACGTCCCGAGCGACGTTACCCAGAGGTAGTCGCCCGCGAACGGCACGGCGCGGTTGTCGAACTGCTCGTAGTTCGGGTTGGATCTGTAGTCGGTGACCTGGCTCTTCGTCGGCCAGGTCGCTCCGCGATCGGTGGACTGGGCGCCGAAGACGTCCACCGACTGGGTGGTCGTCCGGTTGGCGCAGTTGCCGATCGGGCGCAGGACGTTGTAGCACCCGTCGAATCGGCTGTCCCACCAGATTGCGTGCAGGACACCGCCGTCGGCCGAGATGTCCGGGAACACCTGGTGTCCGGAGCCCTGGTTGTCGATCACGGTCGGCGTGGTGTGCGTCCCGTTGGCGCCGTTGTACCGCAGGAAGAACGTTGCGGCCTGACCGACCTTTCCGTCCCCGGCGCTCGAGTAGCTCGAGTCCGAGTTGATGACGGTGCCCGGCTTGGTTGCGTCAAAGACCATGTAGATCCACTCACGCGTGGTGTCGAGCTGGTCGGCGGTCGACCGAACCTGCGTGTCGCGGCGGAAGAACGTGTAGCCGGACAGACAGTGGTCGGCGAAGTCGCCGCAGTCCCGGGCCGACGTGTCGGCAGAGTCGCCCTCGCCGGACAGCGGATCGTCGCGCTGCAGCTGCGGGCTCGGGATCGGCTCGGGGCTGCTCTGATCCGCGGCATCCGCCCGGATGAAGCCCGTCACCTGCGCGGCCGGGCCGAACGTCTTTCCGCAGTCCGTCGACTTGACGATGTAGATCGAGTCTGTGGACTGGCCGACGGCGGCGAACGACCGGAACGTCACGTAGACGTGGCCGTTCCCCGTCACCGAGATGTCCGGGTACTGGACGCTCGGGATCGGATTCGACAGCTTCATCGGCGAGCTGAACGTCACGCCGTGATCGGTCGAGCGCGAGAAGTAGATCGCGTTCGCGCCGTTGCCGTTGTACTTCGACCACGAGAAGTAGACGTTCCCGTCGCACGAGCCGCCGGTCCGGTCGGCCTCGATCGAGGTCTTGTCGTGGAAGACGCCGAGCAAGTTCGGCGCCGACGAGCCGTGTGCGACGACGGTCGAGCCGTAGTACTCGAGCCCGTCACGCGTCGTCGTGGGCGCGTCAGGGCCGTCCGGGTTGCGATAGCGCGCGACGAACACGTCGCCGAACGTCTTCGCGGTCCCGGCCGGGTCGCCCGAGCTCTCGGAGCCGAAGAACGCGCGTCCGTGAGCGTCCCACGCGATCACCGGATCGCCCGCCGTCGCCGTGCGACTCTGCGAGAGCGCGGCGTACGGGGACGTGTCGTCCGGGTAGCCCGGGACGAGCGAGCTCACCCAGTTCGATCCTCCGTCGAGCGATCGGTAGTACCCGAGCCAGATCGGCCCTATGGCTCCGGCCAGCGCACCGCGGTTGTAGACGCCGCAGTAGTCGTTCGAGCTGCCGAGCAGCACGCTTGTGTTGCGCGGGTCGACCGCGACGGAGGGCTCGTTCTCCCTGCCCTTCGAGATCGTGCACTCGTCGAGCGTCTGGTCGGTGTACGGAACACCGGTCGCGAGCGTGTATGAGCTGACATACCCGGCGCCGCAGCCCGGATCCGGGTGACAGTCGTTGGTCAGGCGCGCATCGGCGCCCGGTGTCGATGCGCCCACGCCACCGGCCGCCATGAAGACGGCCAGGCACGCAAGCGCGCCGACGATGACAATCCTTCTCACAAGTCTCTCCCCCTCGTAGAAGTACTGGCGGACCCCATTGTCGCCAGTAGACGATTCTACTTCAAGATTTCCGAATCAGTACACGAGGCGCGAGCGGCGCTCGTGGCGCTCGAGCGCGAGCTCGATCAGGCGGTCGAGCAGCTCGGCATACGGGATCCCGGAGGCCTCGAAGAGCTTCGCGAACACGCTCGTCGCGGTGAAGCCGGGGATCGTATTCAGCTCGTTGACGACGACCTCGCCGTCCGGGCGGACGAAGAAATCGACCCGCGCCATGCTCTCGCATTCGCTGGCGACGAACGCCTCGACGGCCAGCTGCTGTACGCGTGCAACTGTCTCCTCGGGGAGCTCCGGCGGGATCACGAGCTCCATCCCGTCGTCGTCGTATTTGGAGGAGAAGTCGTACCACTCGTGGTCGAGCGTGCGGATCTCGCCGGGGATGGAGGCGATCGGAGTCTGGTTCCCGAGCACGCTGCACTCGACCTCGACGCCGTCGACGAACTCCTCGACGAGCACCTTCTCGTCGTGACGATAGGCGAGCTCGACCGCGGCGCGGAGCTCGGCCGCGTCGTGAGCCTTCGTGATTCCCACGGAGGAGCCGAGCCGCGCAGGCTTGACGAAGACGGGGTAGCCGTAGGGGCTCTCGTCGAGGGTCGCGCCATGGCGGAGAGTGACGTTCCGGGTCACCGGGATCCCGTGGTCGCGCATGACCGACTTGAACAGGTCCTTGTCCATGCAGAGGGCGGAGGCCGCGACGCCGGCGCCGACGTACGGGACGTTCGCCATCTCGAGCAGACCCTGGAGTGCCCCGTCCTCGCCGAACGGCCCGTGCAGGATCGGCAGCACAACGTCAACCTCGGCGAGCGTCTTCGTCACCGACGCGGACGTGGCCGGAACCGGCAACGTCTCGGCGGGACCCGCCCCGGGGCCTGGCCCCTCGCCAGGTCCGGACGAGGCAGTCGTGTCGGTCTCCGCGAAATCCGCTTCGCCCTGCTCAGAGCCGACTTTCGTCTCAAGCGGACGTGTCACGGGGCCTGGCACCAGGGCATGGCCGCCCGGGCCGCCGAGCTGCCAGGTCCCGTCGCGGTCGATGCTGACGGTCACCACGTCGTGGTCGCCCGAGTCCAGCGCCTCGAGCACCGAGCGCGCCGAAGCCAGGGAGACCTCGTGTTCGCTCGAGCGGCCGCCGGCGATGAGTGCGACCCGGCGCCGCCTCACGGGTTGTTGCCGTCGCCGGTGGTACTTGCGGCGAGCCGCCCGACGACGATCGTGACCGTGGAGCCAGGCTTGGCCTGCGAGTTGCCGGGCGGATCCTGCGAGAGGACGATGCCGTCGGCCCCCGGATCCGTCGTATCCTGACGCACGACGACGACCTTGAAGTGGGCTGCCTTGAGCTCGTCGATCGCCGTCGGCTCGTCCTGGCTCGTCACGTCCGGAACGCCGGAGGTCGTCGGGCCCTTCGACACGCTGAGCGTGACCCTCGAGTTCTTGGCCGCGGACGTGTTCGCCGCGGGGAACTGTCCTACGACGGTCCCGGCCGGCTCGTTCGAGTCGACATCCTTGCGCGCGACCGCGAACCCCGCGGCCTGGAGCTCGGACGCAGCCTGGTCGTACGGCTCGTTGATCACGGGCGGCACGGCGATCGGCTGCGGCCCGGACGAGATGTTGATCCGGACGGTCGCTCCCTGCGGAATTCGGTCACCCGCGTGCGGATCTTGACCCAGCACGGTATCCACCGGCTTGTCGCTCGTCAGCTTGACGACGTTGGCCTTCAGATTGGCGTTCGCCAGCGTCGCCACGGCATCTGCGGACGACTTCCCGACCACGTCGGGGACAGTTGCCTTCGGTGCGCCGAGCGACACCAGGATCGTGACGGGATTCCCCTTGTTCACCTTCTCGCCGTACCGCTGGACCTGCCGGTACACGAATCCGACCGGCTGGCTCGTGCTCGGATGCCGCTCAACGATCGCCTTCAACCCGGCGTTGTCGATCTTCTGGACGGCCAGCGACTCGCGATCGCCGACCACGTACGGCATCCGCACGACCTTGTTCGCGTTCAGCTGATCCTGCACCTGTGTCCACGCGAACCAGCCGGCGAGCCCGGCGAGCGCCAGGAAGACCAGCGCAAGCAGCCAGGGCCAGATCGGCCGGCGGCGGACGGGCTCCTCGTCGTAGTCGTAGTACACGGGCGGCTGCGCATAGCCCTGAGGCCCGCGAGGCTGAAGGATCGTTGCCGCGGTCGGCATCGGCTGCGTCGGCCGCGAGAGGATCTGCGTCGCCGCCTCCTCCGTCGCGGGGCTGATCGCCGCTCCGCGGGCCACGCGCGCCAGGTCTCCGTCCATCTCCTCCGCGCTTCCGTAGCGCTCCTCCGACGTCTTGCCGAGCGCGCGTACGACGATCGCGTCGAGATCCTCGGGCACCTCGGGCCGCAGCGTCGACGGCTCGGGCGGCACCGTCGAGAGATGCTTCATCGCGATCTCGACCGGCGTGTCGCCGTTGAAGGGCACCGTTCCCGTCAAGAGCTCGTACAGGACGATCCCGAGCGAGTACAGGTCGGACGTCTGGTCGACCGGTGCGCCCTTCGCCTGCTCCGGGGAGAGGTACTGCGCCGTCCCGATGATCGATCCGACCTCCGTCATCTGACTGGTACCGGCGCGGGCGATGCCGAAGTCCGTGACCTTCAGCCGCCCCTCGTCCCCGACCATGATGTTGTGCGGCTTGATGTCACGGTGGACGACGCCGTTTCGGTGCGCGAAGCGCAGGGCCGCCAGGATCTGCCGCGCGTAGTCGATCGAGAGCGGGATCGGCGCCGGCCCGCGCGCCACGATCAGCTCCTTCAGCGAGCGCCCGTCGAGGTACTCCATCGCGATGTAGTACGTCCCTTCCGCCTCGCCCCGGTCGTAGATCGAGACGATGTTCGGATGGGACAGCCCGGCGGCGTTCTTCGCCTCCCGGCGGAACCGCTCGACGAACTGCTCGTCTCCCGCATGCCGGTCGTTGAGGATCTTGATCGCGACCCGCCGACCGAGCTCCTGGTCCTCGGCGAGGTAGACGTTCGCCATACCGCCCGTCCCGAGCTTGCGGATGATGCGGTAGCGCCCGTCGAAGAGGGTGTTGATCAGCGTGTCGGTGGCGGCCATTGCTGCGACAGTCCTATTTCGACCCGCGCGACAGGTACGCCTGCATGATCTGGCGCGCAATCGGCGCCGCCGTGGTGCCGCCGAAGCCGTGCTGCTGCTCGAGCACGACCGTGATCGCGATCTTCGGGGCGTCCGCAGGGGCGAAGGACGTGAACCAGGTCGTGTTCACGTGGTTGACGCCGGTCTCGGCGGTGCCGGTCTTGCCGGCGACCTGGATTCCCGGGATCTGCGCCGCGGTCCCGGTTCCGCCGGTCACCGCCGCGATCATCATCTTCGTTACCTCGTCCGCGGTCGAGCGCCTGACTGCGCGGCCCAGCTCGTCCGGCTTCGTCGTGCGGATGGTCTTGCCGTGAGGGTTCAGCACGCGCGCCACGACGAACGGCTTCATCACCGTGCCGCCGTCCGCGATCGCCGACGTGACCATGACGCTCTGCAGCGGCGTCGTCAGCATCCGCTCCTGCCCGAATGCGAGCCGGCCCGGATCGACCTGCGTCGCCGGATCCTTCGGACGGAAGAGGCGATGGTTCTTGTAGAGCCCGCTCGGCGCGCGCTCGTTGATCGGCGTCTCGAGCGGCGGCACCGAGTAGTAGCCGAAGCGCTTCGCGTAGTCGAGCACCGTCGCCGCGCCAAGCTCCTTGCCGACGTTGCAGAAGACGGAGTTCACCGAGTGCTGGAAGCCGGTGAAGAGGCTCAGCGACCCGAACTGCTCCGGCCCGTTCTGGTCGGGATTGCCGGAGTTGTAGACCGGCTTGCCGTACTCCGTGCAGTAGCCGGGATCCTGGAAGTTCGAGTCCGGCGTGAACTTGCCGGTGTCGAGCGCGGCCGAGACGGTCACGATCTTGAAGGTCGACCCCGGCGTGAAGAGCCCGCTCGTCGCGCGGTTGAGGAGCGGCGCCACGTAGTCGCACCCGCCCTTGATCCTCCCGACGATCTGCAGGAAGTCCGGTTTCTCGGCGGCGTTCGGGTTGTACGACGGCGAGGACGCCATCACGAGCACCCGCCCGGTCGTAGGCTCGGTCGCGACGATGGAGCCGCACTTCCCCGCGAGCGCGCGGTTCGCGAGCGCCTGCAGGTTCGCGTCGATCGTGAGGACGAGGCTGTTTCCCTTCACGGTCTGGCCCTTGAGGCGGTCGATCTCGGTCGAGAACACCGCGCCCAGGTTCCCGTTCGCGCCGGTCAGGTAGTCGTTCTCGGAGCGCTCGAGCCCCGCGCGGTTGCGGAAGCGGGTCGAGTAGCCGACGACGTGCGCCGTCAGCGGCCCTTTCGGGTAGCGCCGGAAGTAGAGGATGTGGTCGGCGGTCTTCGTCGGCTTGTTCGCGGCCAGCACCGTCTTGCCGTCCGAGGCGTAGATCAGGCCGCGCTTGATCGTGTACTGGGCAACCTGCTGGATCGCGTTGTCCTGCCGGTCCGCCAGCCCGCCCGCCGCCCAGGCCTGCCAGTACGTCGTGGCGAGGATCAGCGCCGAGATCAGCACGATCCCCACGAGTGCGAGTCTCGAGATCTGCTTGTTCATAGGCGCTCGGTGTTCGCTCGGTTGGAGACGAGTAACAAGCCGGCCAGCAAGACGAAGTTGGCGACGACGCTCGACCCGCCGTAGGAGACGAACGGCAGCGTGATCCCGGTCAGCGGGATCAGCCGCAGGATCCCGCCCACGATGATGAACGTCTGCAGCGCGAAGCCGAACGTCAGCCCGGCGGCGAGCAGCTTCGAGAAGCCGTCGGTCGCCACCAACGCGATCCGGAAGCCGCGCGCGACGAACAGCATGTAGACGAGCAAGAGGCCCGACGCGCCGACGAGGCCGAGCTCCTGCGCCAGCGCCGAGTAAATGAAGTCGGTGTTGATGAACGGGATGATCGAGTGGCCCTCGGCGTTCACGAACGTCCCCTTGCCCAGGCCGGTGCCGCCGTAGCTCCCGTGTGCGATCGAGTAGAGGGACTTGACGAGCTGGTAGCTCTGGCAGTCCTGGCGCAGCGCCTTGCCGCCGGTGAGCGCACAGTAGACGGGCCCATCGGTCCAGGGATGGAGCCAGATCGTGATCCGCTCGCGGACGTGGCCGACGACCTGGTAGACGCCTGCCGCGCCGACGACGAAGAGCACCGCGCCGGCCCCGACGTAGAGGAGCCGGTCGGTCGCGACGTAGAGCATCGCGAGGAAGATCCCGAAGAAGAGGAGCGCGCTCCCGAGGTCGTTCGTCTCGACGAGCACGAGCATCGCGCCGCCCCAGATCACGAGCAGCGGCCCGACGTCCTTCGGCCGGAACTGCGCGAGCATCTCCCGCTTCTCCCGCAGATAGCCGGCGAGGAAGACGATCAGGAAGATCTTCGCGAGCTCCCCGGGCTGAAAGCGGAAAGCCCCCACGTGCACCCAGAGGCGCGCGCCGTTCACCGTCGTCCCGATTCCGGGCACTCCCGGCAGCAGCAGAAGCAGGATGGCGCCGATCCCGAACAGGTACTTGTACGACTCGAGCACCCGGTAGTCGTGGCGGAGCGCGAGGAGCGTGACGGCGAAGAGGACGAGCGCGATCACGATCCAGAGGCCCTGCTTGAACGCGTCGTTCGGGCCGAGGCGGTAGATCTCGGTCACGCCGATCGCGGCCAGGAGCCCGGCCATCGGCAGCAGGTACGGGTCGGCGTTCGGCACGGTGTAGCGCGCCACGATGTGCGCGACGAGGTAGAGCGCGAAGAAGAACGCCGCGTACGAGAGCGACGTCGTCGAGACGTGGCTCTGCCTGGCGATGTAAACGCTCGCGAAGCCGAGACCGGTGAGGATCCCGACGACGATCAGATTGGCGAGCTCACGGTTCCGCGGGCTCAGCCAGCCGCCCCGTCCGTTGTGGCTCCTCCTCCTCAGCGGATCGCCCTCCAGACGAGGTACGCGCCTCCGGCGAGCACCAGCAGCAGGAGCAGGAGCTGGAGGAAACGGCGCAGGAAGCGGCGGCGCTGCGGGTTGGCCTCGTCGCGCTCGGCCCGCACTTCGGCGAGCTGCTCGACCTGGTCCGGCGGCACGACCATCGTGTCGACGACCGGGACGGCCTCGATGCCGGAGAGCGTGTCCTCCTCGTCGGGATCGGACGCGCCCGGCGCGGGCATGGTCGCTGTGCGCTCGAGCGCGTCGGGACCGCCGTCGGAGATCTCGAACGCGATCACCGTGATGTTGTCCTCGCCGCCGCGCTTGTTCGCTGCGCCGACGAGCGCCCGGGCGGCCCCGTCGAGGTCAGGGCGGTGCTCTTCGATCGTGTCCAGGATCGTCTCGTCGTCGATCATGTCGGTGAGCCCGTCGGAGCAGATCAGGAAGACGTCGCCCGTCCGCGGCTCGATGGGCATCGTGTCGACGTCGACGTCGGGATCCGTGCCGACCGCGCGTGTGATCACCGACCGCTGCGGATGGACCTCGGCTTCCTCAGCCGAGAGCTTCCCGGTGCGCTGGAGCTCGCCGACCAGCGAGTGGTCGTCGGTGAGCTGCTGGAGCTTGCCGTCCCGCACGAGGTAGGCGCGGGAGTCGCCCACGTGGCCGATCCAGACGACGCCTTTCTCGACGAGCGCGGCCGTGATCGTCGTGCCCATGCCCGAGGCGGCCGCGTCCTCGTTCGCGCGCTGGAAGACGCGCCGGTTCGCCTCCTGGATCAGCGCGGTGAGCCGTTCGGCGCCGCTCCCGTCCACCGACTCCTCCTTCAGCGCCGCCGTGGCGAGCTGCGACGCGACCTCGCCGGCCTGCGCGCCGCCCATCCCGTCCGCGACGGCGAAGAGCGGTGGGCGGTGGACGAACGAATCCTCGTTGTGGCGCCGCTTGCGGCCAGTGTCCGTGACGACGGTGCTCTGGCCGACTTGAGCGCTCATCGAACACTCCTTGCAGCTCTTGCGGCCTGTGTGCCGCAAAGACGGTGTCGTTTGTTCGGCGATCCCAGAGCGCGTAGCGCGGCAGTCATTGGTCGAACCTCAAGTCCGTTTCCCCGATCCGAATCAGGTCTCCCGGCGCCAGCTTGCGCGGCCGCGTGAGACGCGAGCCGTTCACGAACGTGCCGTTGGACGAGCCGAGGTCGTGCAGCCAGACGCCGTCCTGGCGCGGCTCGAAGCGCGCGTGCCGGGCCGAGGCGAACTCGTCCGTGCCGAGCCCGAGGTCGTTCTGCGCGCCGCGGCCGACGGTGATCGGCGCCGAGTCGAGGGCGTGCTCCTCCCCCTGAGTCAGCGCGGGGCTCTTGACGACGACGATCTTGCCCGTGACGTGCACCGAGGAGGGAATCACTGGGCCGCCGCCGGAGGGTGCGAGGACGAAGCTCTCCTGTGGCAGCCTGAGATCGCGGCTCGCCGTGCGCACGATCCGCCAGATGAACAAGTAGAGCAGGAGCAGGAACGCGATCTTGAGGAGGAGCAGGACCTCCTCGACGGTGGCAGAGGCAATCACGCCTGCTCCCTGCGGAAGACGAGCTCGGTCGAGCCGAGGGTCACGGCGTCGCCGTCGTTCAGCTTGGCGCGGCGGGTGGGTCGGCCGTTCACCTCCATGCCGTTCGTCGAGTCGAGGTCGATCAGCCAGTACGCCGCACCCTCCTGCCTGAGCTCCGCGTGGCGGCGCGAGACGTTGCCGTCCTCGAGCTGGATGTCGCAGTCCTTCGAGCGGCCGATCACGACACGTCGCTTGGAGACCTCGTGCCGTTGCCCGTCGTAGCTCAGCGTGACGAGCTCGCGGTCGATTCCGAGGTCGGCGGCGCTCGCGGCCTCTGTCGGCTGGACCGGCGCGGCGGGCTTGTAGATCATGGTCGCGCCGGGCTGGACCTGCTCGGCAGGAGCCCCGGCCGTGGCTGCCCGTCCCTCCGGCTTCGCCATCCGCGTCGCGATCCCGAACTCGCCGACGGCCAGATCGTCGTCCGTGTTCAGCAGGACCTTCGGCGCGGTCAGCAGCGCGTATTGCTCGCGGCGCGCGTGCTCGGCGAGATAGTCCTGGAGCTCGCCGACCAGCGAGTCCTCGTAGCCGGAGAACTGCTCGCGGTCGGGCGGCGACAGGTAGATCGAGTACTCGTTCGGGACATAGACGCGCGAGACCGAGACGTTCCGGTGGTCGTCCATCTCCTTCGCCAGCTTGCGCGCGAGCTCGACCGGCTGCACGTTCGTGCGGAACGCGCGGCCGAAGACGCCCTCGAAGAGCGATTCGATCTTTTGCTCGATGTTGCGGAGAACCATGGCGACGCCGGGGGTTTGCCCCGGACGGTCAATGCTAACTCGCGCCTGTACCGCCTAACCGCGGGAGCGCGGCCAGGGCCACGCAGGTGACCCAGGCGGTCACGACGAGTGGCCAGGCGGCGACTCCTGGCACCAGGACGGTCGCGGCAAGCAACGCCGCCCCTCCGCAAGCGACGCCCCAGAGATCCTTCAGCCTGGCGAACGGGAGCAGCGCGGCCGCAGCAGCGAGGGCCGCCGCCTCCAGCCCGAGCGCCGGGTGCATCGCCAACGCGTGCCAGAGTGCGCCCGCGACCGCTTCCGGGTCTGGGCTGCCGGCGATCCCGAGCCCGAGCGGGGCCAGGGCGTGCGTGAACGGAAGCGGAGTCCCGCGGATTCCGGCAGCCAGCGCCGCTGCGAGCACGGCGGCTCCGGCCTGGGCGGCGCGGCGGATCGGCGAGCGGATGCCCATTGTCGCCAGAGGGACGAGCCCGAGCGCGCCGAGCGGTCCTGCAAGCGGGCCGAGCGCGAAGATCAGGCCCGTGCGCGGCTCTCCCCAGGAAAGCGCAAGCCAAGCGAGTGCGACGCCCCCGTAGAGCAGCGCGAGACCGAGCGAGAGGTTCCCGAGCGGGAAGACCGGCACGGCAAGAGCGAGCGCGAGGCCCACGCGTGGTCGCCAGACCGTGGCTCCATCGGCGAGCACGGCGAGCAGCAGCGCCCAGTGCGCCGGATAGAACGGGAGCGCACCGGCGGCCCACCCCGCTGTCAGTGCGGCCAGAGCCGGCGCTGCGACCCGGTCGAGCCCGTGTGGGACTGCGATCGAACGCAGCTCGGGCCGTGGCTTCCGCTCACGCTCGCGGAACGCTCCGCGGAGCACGCGTGCGAGCCGCTCGGCGCTCGGCCGCCGGGAGGGGTCGAGCGAGAGGGCGCGGTCGACCGCCACGAGGAGCGCCTTCGGCAGGTCCGGCCGTTCCCGTGCGAGCGGCGGTGCGCCGGCGCCGATCGCGCGCGCCGTCTCGAGCAGAGAGGACGTCCAGAACGGATGCGGGCCCGCGAGCGCCTCCCAGAGCATCACGCCGACACCCCACACATCCGCGGCGGAGGTCGCCTCCTGGCCGGCCAGCCGCTCGGGTGCGATGTACGCGAGCGTCCCGGGCACGTCGCCCGCGGCCGTCAGCGTGTCGGCCTCCTGCATCTGGGCCAGGCCGAAGTCGAGCAGTCGCACGCTGACCTCGTCGCCGTCCTTCAGCAGGACGTTGGACGGCTTCACGTCACGGTGGACGATCCCTCGCGCGTGGGCGTGTGCCAGCCCTTCGAGGATCTGCGCGGCCGCCTCCACCGCCGAGCGGTCGTCCAGCTCACCGGCGCGCATCGCCTGCCGAACCGTCTTTCCGGGCACGTACTCGTAGGCGATGTAGACGTGGCTGTCGTCGCGCTCGAATGCGTACGCGCGCAGGCAGCGCTCGTGACGCAGGCGCGCGGCCGCCAGCGCTTCACGCTCGGCGCGCGAGGCCGCCTTGCCCTCGCGCGGGACGATCTTGAGGGCCACCTCGATGCCGCTCTGCTCGTCGCGTGCGAGCCAAACGGAGCCGGAACCGCCGCTCCCAAGCGGGCGCACGGGCCTATAGCGGCCCAGCACGAGGCTCGCCGACGGAGTTGGTGCAGCTGCGGCGAGAGCCTCCGACATCGCTCCGTGCCGGGTTGGCTGCGCTCGCGGAAACTCCTGCCGGACTGACATAGTCCGGCGGTGGCGCGCAGCCACCTTCGGGACTGGACGTACGACCAAATCCATCGAGAGTGCTCGAAGGAGTACGGGCGGTACCGAGCAGCTCTCAACGCGCGCTACAAGAACTACTTCGAGGAGCACCAGGAGCTCGCTGGCTTCCACCCCCAGCTGGCTGCCAGCTTCGAGCAGGCGATGCCGCCGAACATGGGAAGCCTCGCGGCGAACATCTCGGCCAAGGGTCGGCACCGGCACCACCTCTCCGGCAAGTCCAGCCAGGCGCTGGGTCTCGGGTTGCTGGGTGCCGCCGTCCACTTCGATCCCAGCCTGCACTGGCTCGAGCGCGTCCTATCACCAGTAGCGCCTTTCTCGCCCTCCGATCCTCCACGTGTCTTCTTCGAGCACGAGCTCGACTCGGCTGTCCTGAACGAGTACCCGCGAGTCACCGCCATCGACTTCTTCGTCGAAACCACGGACGTCGTGATCTGCGCGGAGATCAAGTGGGCCGAAGAAGGACTGGGCCGCTGCAGCTGCGGCGCCGGCAAGCCCGCTGTGGCCGACTGCTCCGCTCGTGTCCTGCAGCGCTCGGCGTACTGGGGCGTGGCTCGCGAGGTCTTCTTCCTGCCGGACCGAGAACCCGGGACGCCCTGCCCGATCAGCGCCGGCTACCAGGCAATCCGGAATGCCGCCGCAGCCGTCACGTTGGCCGGTGACCGACAACCCGTGTTCGTCCTCCTCTTCGATGCGAGCAATCCGTACTTCCGGAAAACGAGCGACTGGCCCGGCTGGCCGGAGGTCTTACAGGAAACGCTGGACACCGCAGACGCGAACAGCCTGCTCAAGTTCCGTGCGGTTTCGTGGCAGGAGTTGTTGCCGGAGCTGCCGTTGCCCGACGAGATACTCCATTGGGCAGCCGAGAAGCACGGCCTGGCGCGCACAGGTCCGTGAACCTCCGAGCTGCTCTGCGTGCGGCCGCCGCCCTTCCGATCGCCGAATCCGTCATCGCAGCGTGCATCGAAGAAGAAAGCGAGCACGACCTGGTGTTTGCCCACGCGTGGCGCGAAGGCCTCGACGCCGTCGATCCCTCGCGGCGGTCGGGCCATTTCAGCCGGGTCGTCGGGGAGGTCGCGGAATCGGTCGCGGAGGTGGTGCTCGACGGGCTCGGCTATAGGGTCTTCTGGCATACCGCGGTGTCGGGCATCCAGGGTGTCGACCTCTTGTTCCTGGCGCCTGACGAGACCGTGCTCGCGCTCGAGGTCAAAGGAACGCTCCGCGCTGCGACGATCCCGCGGCTTACGCCCTCGAAGCTGCGACAGATGAGCCGGGATTGGCTGAACCGGCCCGGCAATCCCGCCATGCGGGAGTGGTTGTTCGAAGCCGATGACCTCTACGCAGGAGTGATGGTCGTGGATCTGGCGACTCGCGTTGCGCTGATGGCGCTCAGCGCCGACTTTGAGTCGTATGTGCCCGTTACTAGCGTCGATCAGCTGTTGGAGCCGGGTTCGGTGTCGTCCGAGGAGGCTTCGTAGTGCAGCGGCACCGACCGATGGACGGGGTACAGTGGACACGCTCTTCCGGGCGACGAACGCCATGACCGAGCGCGGATCCGACATCGAGTTCGACTTCTTCGACGACGAGCCGGCGACCGAGGAAGCGACCCAACGCCGCCGGATGCCTCGTGTCGGGCCTCCGCGTGGACCCGAGGGCCCTCGTCGGCCCGCGCGTCCGACCGGCCTGACGCCGCTGCTCCGCCTCCTCGGCCTGATCGCCGCCGCGATCCTCGTCGTCGTCCTGCTCGTCTTCTGGGTGCAGAGCTGCCGGGACAGCGGCAAGCGCAAGTCCTACGAGACGTACATGACGAAGGTCCAGGCGATCGCGTCGAACTCCGAGCAGACGGGCAAGGAGCTGAACGATCTCCTGACGACCCCGGGCCAGAAGGAGACGGACGTCGAGTCCAAGCTGAGCAGCTATGCGCAGCAGGAGTCGCAGAACGTCACGCAGGCCGACGCGATCGCGCCCCCAGGCGCGCTGCGACCCGCGCACCAGCATCTCGTCGAGGCACTCCAGTTCCGCGTCAGCGGCCTGCGTGGGCTCGGCGACGCGTTCCACCGCACCGCGGCCGCGAAGAACGGCGACGCCGCCGGCCCCTTGCTGGCCGCGCAGGCCGAGCGCCTGGTCGCGAGCGACGTGGTGTACGACGACCTGTTCAAGGATCCCGTCCGCGCGGAGCTCGCCAAGCAGGGCATCACCGGCGTGAACGTGCCCGACTCGAACTTCGTCCAGAACGCCGACCTGGCGAGCGCCCGCTCGATGACCCTCGTCTGGCAGCGGGTGCACGGAGCGTCGACCGGCGGCACCCCCACCGGCCTCCACGGCACGGGCCTCGAATCGGTCATCGCGCTGCCGGAGAACATCACGCTGCAAACGGGCACCGACAACAAGGTCACGGCTTCGACCGACCTCGCCTTCCAGGTCACGGTGAAGGACACGGGAGACAGCCAGGAGGTCCGCGTTCCGGTCGTCCTCACGATCGAGAAGAGCGGCACGCCGTACACCGCGACGCAGTACATCGACATCATCGACCCCGGCCGGACGAAGACCGTGACGTTCACGAAGCTCGACGTCACGAGCGCGCTCGGCCTGCGGAGCACCGTCAAGGTCTCGGTCACGGGCGTCAAGGGCGAGACGAAGCTCACGAACAACTCCGCGTCGTACCCGGTCTTCTTCTCGATCGGCTGAGCGGATGTCCACGGTCCTCGCACTCGCGGCCGGCGGAGTCGCGCTGCTGGCGCTTCTCGTGGCGCTCTGGCTCTGGTTCCAGCTCCGCCGGGTGCGTTCGGCGCAGCTCGTCCTGCTCGGGGGTGGCAAGTCCGATCTGGTCGACTTCGCCGTCTCGCTGCAGGGGCGGATCGACGACCTCCATCGGGCCGTGGACGAGATCGCCGCCGGGCTCGCGCGTGTCGACCGGCGGGTGGACGGGGCGGTGTCGAAGACGTCGATCGTCCGCTATGACGCCTACGAGGGCACGGGAGGTCACCAGTCCGCCTCCGTCGCGCTGCTCGACGCGGGCCGCACGGGGATCGTCGTCACGGCGATCCAGGGCCGCGACTACGCACGGATCTACATGAAGGATCTCGACCGCGGTCGCGCCCCGGTCGCGCTCTCGCCGGAGGAGCAGGAAGCGGTCGAGCGCGCGATGGCCCACTGAGACGGGCATTACTCGTCCTGGCCGTCGTCCTGCTCGGGGCCGCCACGGCGGTCCTGTTCGTGTTCCCGCCGGAGGACAATCCGCGGCACGCTGACGTCGTCGTCGTGCTCTCCGGCAGCCACGACCGGCTGCCGAAGGGGCTCGAGCTCATGCGGCGCGGTGTCGCGCCGGTCCTGGTCATCTCCGACGGCGCCGTGGCCGGGTGGCCGGTCGCGAACCGGCTCTGCCGCCGCGGAGCGAGGTTCCGGGTCATCTGCTTCCATCCAAGCCCGTACAGCACCCGCGGCGAGGCGCGTTTCGTGGCGCGCCTGATGAGGCGCCGCGGCTGGAGGCGCGTCGTCGTGGTGACCTCGCGGTACCACGTGCTGCGGGCGCGAATGGATTTCAGGCGCTGCGTGGACGGGAACGTGAAGGGCGTCGGAGCCTCGACCTCGCTCGGCCAGTGGATCGCCGGCGCCACCCAGGAGTGGCCCAAGCTCGCTTACGCTTTGACGCTGGGCCGGAGTTGCTGACGGTGAGCGGGTCGGTAAGGGAGCGCAGACGCACGCGCGGATGAACCGCGCGCGCTGAGGCGGCATCGCCGAGTCGATGCCGCTGGACCGGAGTTGCTAGTCGTAGCCGTTGCTAGATTTCAGCGCAGGATGCAGCAGGTTCTCGTTCTGAACGCGAGCTACGAGCCGCTGAACGTTTGCACGGTTCGGCGTGCGCACGTGCTCGTCTTCAAAGGGAAGGCGGAGGTGATCGAGCGCCTCGACCAACCGTTGCGCTCGTCGTCGACCAGCTTCGCATGGCCGCACGTGATCCGGCTCGTCACGTACGTCCGCGTTCCGCGGGCGGTCCAGCGGAAGATCTCGCGGCGCGCGCTCTTCGCCCGCGACGGCTGGCGCTGCGTCTACTGCGGGACCACGTCGGGCCGGCTCACGCTCGACCACGTCGTGCCGCGCTCGCGCGGCGGGGACTCGGTGTGGGAGAACGTCGTCACGTCCTGCGCGCCGTGCAACCACAAGAAGGGGAACCGTCTGCTCGAGGAGGCGTCGATGAAGCTCTCGTCGCCCCCGCGGCCACCGGCGCCGGTGCTCTTCATCCAGCTCGCGGCGCCGAAGATCCCGGACCGCTGGCAGCCCTACCTCGGGCGCTTCGCCTCCACCGCGGGCGCCGCGGCCTAGTCTCGTTGGACCGGCAAGTCTGCGCGCTGCTCCCACTCGCTCCAGGAGCCGGGATACAGCTTGCCCTCGCGCCCTGCGAGCGCGAGCCGGTGCAGGACGACTGACGCGGTTACGCCGGAGCCGCAGTAGGCGACGAGCTCGCCGGGCGGGAGCTCCGGTAGCGGCTCGTTCCAGGGAGCGTTGACGGCGCCCGGGATGCGGCCCGGAACCCGGTCGATCGGGTTCGGCTCGCCGCGCCAGCGGGGCGGGAGCCGAGCGTCGACGATCACGAGCTCGTCCAGTCGTGCCGCGAGCTCGTCGGCCGCGATGGTGTCGCCGCTGCGCGGGCGCGGAACGAAGTTGCCGCGTTCGACGGCCTCTTCTCCGGCGCTCAGCGGTCCATGCCAACCGGCCAGGTCGAGCACGGCACAGTCGTCGTGCCCGTAGTGCCGGAGCAGCCACCACAGCCGCTCGGCGCCGCCCAGCGAGCCGTAGGCGACGACGAACACGCCGTCCTCGATCCCTGCGCGTGACGCCGCCGAGACGAAGTGGTCCTGCGAGGGGAGCGGATGCCGACCCCGCTCGCCCGGCGCCGCCGAGAGATCTCGGTCGACGTCCAGGAACGCGGCGCCCGGAATGTGGCCGGCGAGGTACAGCTCCCGACCGCGGCCAGGATTCCCGAGCTCCCAGCGGCAGTCGACGAACTGGTATCGCATCCGCTTAGCTAATCAGGGGGCTGCGCCGCTCGAGCAGGAGTACGTCCCGCCACAGGCCGTCACGCCGTCCGAGCTTCTCTCGTACGCCGACGATCCGGAAGCCGCACCGCTGGTGCACCGCGACGCTCGCCCCGTTCTCGGGGAAGATTCCCGCCTCGATCGTCCAGATCGCGTCTGCTTCGGCGCCCGCGACCAGAGCGGAGAGCAGCGCCCCTCCGATGCCCTGTCCCTGCGCGTCGGGCGCGACGTAGACGCTGTCCTCGGCCACGCCCGCATAGACCCGCCGCGAGGACGTCGGAGCGAGCGCGGCCCAGCCCACGATCCGGTCGCCCATCGTCGCCACGAGCCGATGCCTCGAATGGTGCGCCGAATCCCACTCCCACCAGGCGGGCGACTCGACCTCGAACGTGGCAAGCCCGGCGCGAATCCCGGCGCGGTAGATCTCCCGCACGGCAGACCAGTCTTCGGCCTCGAGGCGCCGGAGCTCAGCGCGAACGCCGCTGACGTGCGCGGAGGGGGAGAGTGTCGCGCTGAGCTCCAACATCGTCGTTCCTCCTTCGAGTCGAATAACGCTACGCCGCGACCGATTCGGCGGCCGCCATGTAGGTCGGCACGGTTTCGATCGTCTGCAGGATCCGGCCAGCGACGCGGTACGGATCCGCCATCGAGTTCGGCCTGCGATCCTCCAGATAGCCCTTGTAGCCGTCGTTGACGAACGCGTTCGGCATCCGGATCGACGCCCCGCGATCGGCAACCCCGTAGTTGAACCTGTCGATCGACTGAGTCTCGTGCAGGCCTGTCAGCCGGAAGTGGTTGTCGGGACCGTAGACCGCGATGTGCTCGTCCTTGTACGCGTCGAATGCCGCCATGAGCGACTCGAAGTACTGCTCGCCCCCGACCTCGCGCATGTACTCCGTGGAGAAGTTCGTGTGCAGCCCCGACCCGTTCCAGTCGAGCTCGGCGCCCAGCGGCTTGCAGTGGAAGTTGACGTCGACGCGGTAGCGCTCGCAGACGCGGAGCAGCAGGTAGCGCGCAATCCACAACTCGTCGGCCGCCCGCTTCGATCCCTTGCCGAAGATCTGGAACTCCCACTGGCCCTTCGCGACCTCCGCGTTGATCCCCTCGAGGTTGATGCCGGCCGCGAGGCAGAGGTCGATATGCTCGTCGACGATCTCCCGGGCGACGTCACCGACGTTCTTGTAGCCGACGCCCGTGTAGTACTCGCCCTGCGGTGCCGGGAAGCCCTCCTTCGGAAACCCGAGTGGCGCGCCGTCGCGGTAGAGGAAGTACTCCTGCTCGAATCCGAACCACGTGTCCGGGTCGTCCGGGATCTGCGCGCGCGCGTTCGACGCGTGCGGCGTTCCGTCCGGGAGCAGCACCTCGCACATCACGAGCAGCCCGTTCTTCCGCGCCGGGTCGGGGAAGAGCGAGACGGGCTGGAGGAAACACTCGGAGCTCGACCCGTTCGCTTGGCGCGTCGAGCTGCCGTCGAAGTTCCAGACGGGGAGCTCGTCGAGCGTCGGCGTCTCTGCGAACTCGCCGATCTTCGTTTTGCTCCGGAGGTTCGCCACCGGCTCGTAGCCGTCGAGCCAGATGTATTCGAGCTTGAACTTCACCGTTCGCCTCCTCTGTCGGACCACGAAAAAAGCCCCAGGGCTCGCGAAGAGTCCTGAGGCTCCATTGCCTCGGCGGCCGGCTCCAGCGCCGACTGCCTAACCCGAACTATAGGCGAGCCGCCGGACGCCTTGTCAAGCGCTGTCTTGCGTCCGTCTGCGGCGGTCGGTACCGTACCGGAGCGATGTTGCTCCTCGGCACCTGACTCAGGCTTTCTCGCGCGCCGCCGGCCCGGCCGGACGTGCGCGCTGCCTGTCCGTACCCCGAGTGGAGCAACAGATGATCGCAATCGAAGTCGACAACCTGCGCAAGGAGTTCGTCCGCAAGGAGAAGCGCGGCCGCGGCCTGCCCAAGCGGCGGCGACGCGTCGCCGCGATCAAGGGCGTGACGTTCGCGATCGAGCGCGGCGAGTGCGTGGCGATTCTGGGCCAGAACGGCTCCGGGAAGTCGACGCTGGTTCGCCTCCTTTCGACGCTGCTGCTCCACGACGGCGGCAGCGCGCGCATCCTCGGGAAGGACGTGTTCCGGCAGCAGCGCGCCGTGCAGCGGCTGGTCAACCGCGTCTCGGTCGACGCGAGCTTCTTCAAGAAGATGTCTGCCGCAGAGAACCTCGGCTATGCCGCGCGGTTCTACGGGATGACCCCGCGGATGACGCGCGACCGGATCCCGGAGATCCTCACGCGCGTCGGCTTCCCCGCCGAGCGGCGCAACGAGGCGATGGAGAACCTTTCGCGCGGCATGCAGCAGAAGGTCGCGCTGGCCCGCGCGCTGCTGACGAGCCCTGTAGTCCTGCTGCTGGACGAGCCCACGACGGGCCTCGACCCGCGCTCCAAACAGGAGGTGCAGAACTTCATCCGCGAGATCCGCACGACCCACGACTCGACGATCCTGCTCTGCACTCACGACATGGCCGAGGCCGAGATCCTCGCCGAACGGGTCGGGATCCTCGACCGGGGCGAGCTGTTGTTTCTGGAGCCGGTCGACGACGTCAAAGCGCGCTACGGCGTCGAGACGCTGGAGGAGGCGTTCCTCGCCGCAACCGGCCGCACCTTCGAAGACGAGACCGACGAGGACAAGGAACGGGAGGTGTTCGCGTAAATGACCACCGTTGCCCCGCCGCGTAGCCAGGTCGTCAAGCACGAGCTGATCGGACTCTCCGGCGTCATCGAGCGCAATCTCTACCTCGTCAAGCGCTACATCTGGTGGGACGTCGCGTTCATGATCTGGACGATCGCGAACACGCTCACGATCGTCTTCATCGCCCGCGGCGTGAACGTCTCGGAGGCCGAGCAGAATGCGCTCGCGACGAAGTTCCTGGTCGGCGGCGTGATCTGGGCCTTCCTCGGGATCATCTTCGAGATCGTCACCGAGACCGTGGCCTGGGAGCGCTGGGAGGGCACGATCGAGTACACGTTCATGGCGCCGGTCTCGCGGCCGGTGCACCTGATCGGGATGGGCATCTTCGCGGTCCTCTACGGAATCGTGCGCGCGGCCATCCTGTTCGCCGCGATCGTCGCGTTCATCGGCATCTCGGTGCCGCACGCGAACTACGGGGCGGCGCTCGCGCTGCTCGCGATCGCATCGATCTCGTTCATCGGGATCGGGATGATGACCGCCGTCCTGCCGCTGATCTCGCCGGAGAAGGGCACGCAGCTGGGTTTCGTCGCCCAGGGACTGATGCTCGTCGTGTCGGGCGTCTACTACGACGTCACCGTCCTCCCGCACTGGATGCAGTGGATCGCGAAGATCTCGCCGGCGACCTACGCGCTGCGCGGGAACCGCGACCAGATCATCAACGGCGGCGGGCTCGCATGGGCGGACGTCTGGCCGCTACTCGTGACCGGGGTCGTTTCGGTGCCGTTGGGCCTCTGGGTCTTCCGTACCGGTGAGCGCCATGCAAAGCGGCACGGAAAATTGAAGCGCTCGGGCTGATCCGTTGAGGCGGTCGCGGGCGACGACGGTGTACTACGGCCTCCAGTTCATGCTCCGCCTGCCCACGTGGGTCGCGGTTGCGGTGTATCTCGTCCGTGAGCTGCACTTCTCGCCGCTCCAGCTCGTGCTCATGGGAACCGCGATGGAAGCGGCCGTTTTCCTCTTCGAGATCCCCACCGGGGTGGTCGCCGATACGTACAGCCGGCGGCTGTCGCTGATCGTCGGGTACCTCGGGATGGGCGTCGCGTGGATGCTCCTCGGGGTCTTCTCCTCGCCTGCGGCGATCATCGCGGTCTGGGCGCTCTGGGGCTTCTCGTACACGTTCACGAGCGGAGCCGACCAGGCCTGGATAACCGACGAGATCGGGGTCGAGAACGTTGGCCGTGTCTTTCTCCGAGCCTCACGGGTCGGGTACGCAGGGGCGGTCGTCGGCTTGATCGGGCAGGTCGCGCTCGCGCTCGTCTCCCTGCGCGCGGCGGTGATCGCGGGTGGGGTCCCGACGGTGCTGGCGGGTCTTGTCTGCATGTTCCTCATGCCCGAGACGGGCTTCCGACGCCGGCCGCGAGCCGAACGTGGTTCAGCCGTGGTCGAGATGCGGGCAACGGCGGCGCGCGGCGCTCGCTATGCATGGGTGGCGCCGGTCATCCTCCTGCTCGTCGCCGTCGAGGTCTTCATGGGCATGTCGAGCGAAGCGTTCGACCGGTTGAAGGAGGCTCACTTCCTCCGCGACGTAGGCCTGCCGGCCGTGGGGCAGTTCGATCCCGTGGTCTGGTTCGGAATCTTCTGGCTGGTGGGAATGGTGCTCGGGTTCGTCGCTACCGGCCGGCTGATCAAGCGGTTCGAGCGCGGCGGCCGGGCGGTCGTCGCGAGGTCGCTCGTCGCGGTGACGGCGATGGAGATGGCGGCGATGTTCTTGTTCGCGCTGACCGGCTCGACCTGGCTCGCCATCGTCGGTCTGCTCGGCGTCTTCCTCGCCCGCAACCTCGCGTATCCGCTCTACGCGATCTGGATGAACGAGCAGATCCGGGACTCGAGCGTCCGCGCCACGGTCCTCTCGATCTCGGGCCAGGCGAACGCGATCGGTCAGGCGGCCGGTGGGCCGGGCCTCGGCGTGATCGGAAACGTCTGGGGGATTCGGGCCGCGCTGTGCGCCGGCGCCGCCGTGATCGCGCCGGCGCTCGGGCTGTACGGGCGCGCGCTGCGGCACGACGGTCGCGAGCCGGAGCTCGACGAGCTGCCGGCACCCGCGCAGGTGTAGACTCCCGCCGGTCATTCGAGGCGACGACGCCTCAGGCGCCGGTGCGCCTGGGGCTTTTTGCATTTCAAGGAGGGTTCATGGCGCAGGTGGAGAGCAGGAAGCGGGCCACGTCGAGCGAGGAGACGCGGCGCGAGGTCCTGAATCGGATTCAGGGCGAGGGCGTCGAGTTCGTCCTGCTCTGGTTCACGGACATCGAGGGGCATCTCAAGTCGTTCGCGATCACGCCGAGCGAGATGGAGGACGCGCTAGACGACGGGATGGGCTTCGACGGCTCGTCGATCACGGGCTTCAACGCGATCGAGGAGTCGGACATGGTCGCGATCCCCGATCCGGACACGTTCCAGCTGATGCCGTGGAAGGAGGGCGAGACGAAGGTCGGCCGCATGATCTGCGACGTCGTCACGCCCGACGGCGAGCCGTATGAGGGCGACCCGCGCTACGTCCTCCGCAAGGCGCTCGAGCGGATGACGTCCATGGGCTTCGACACCTTCAACGTCGGGCCCGAGCTCGAGTACTTCCTCTTCAAGGACAACAAGGGCACCGAGACGCTCGACGAGGGCGGCTACTTCGCCATGACGACGCTCGATGCGGCGACCGAGCTGCGCCAGGACACGATCCACGCGCTCGAGGGGATGGGGATCCCGGTCGAGTACTCGCACCACGAGGTCGGACCGTCGCAGCACGAGATCGACGTCCGCTTCGCGCCGGCGCTCGAGATGGCCGACCACACGATCACGTACCGGCTGATCGTCAAGGAGATCGCGGCGAAGAACGGCGTCTACGCGACCTTCATGCCGAAGCCGATCTTCGGCGAGAACGGCTCGGGGATGCACACGCACATGTCCCTCTTCAAGGACGGCCGGAACTCGTTCTTCGACGGCGACGACAAGTGGCACCTGTCCGATACGGGCAAGGCCTTTATCGCCGGGCAGCTGCGGCACGCGCGCGAGATCTCGGCCGTGTTCGCGCAGTGGGTGAACTCGTACAAGCGGCTCGTCCCGGGCTACGAGGCGCCCGTCTACGTCGCGTGGTCGCAGCGGAACCGCTCGGCCCTGATCCGGATCCCGCTCTACAAGCCGGGCTCGGAGCAGGCGACGCGCGCGGAGATCCGCTGTCCCGACCCGTCGTGCAACCCGTACCTCACGTTCGCGGCGCTGCTCCACGCCGGCCTCGAGGGGATCGAACAGGGGTACGAGCTGCCCGATCCGATGGAGACGAACCTGTACCACCTGACCGCCGAGCAGCGGAAGGAGCGCGGGATCATCGCGCTGCCGGAGACGCTCGGCGAGGCGATCGACGAGCTGGCCGGATCGGACCTCGCCCGGAAGGCGCTCGGCCCGCACATCTTCGACCGCTACGTCGAGCTGAAGCGCAAGGAGTGGGACGAGTACCGCGTCCAGCTCTCCGAGTGGGAGATGGAGCGATACCTGCCGGTGCTGTGAATTTCAGCGGCTCGGTAAGGGAGCGCAGACGGCAAACGGGCTGAGCCCGCGTGCCTGAAGCGGCGTCGGCAAGCGACGCCGCAGTGCCGGTTCTCTAACGACCACGAGCTGCCCACAGAGCAGCTCGCGATCGGCCGTCAGACGAGCCCGACCACCGACGCCGCGGCGCTCGGGCTCGCCGCGGATTCTCTGCTAGTCCGCAGATGAGTACAAGCCGCAACTGCGCCTTTCGAGACACGTCAGGGGTCTGACCCCAGAAATATCCTGGACGGGTCCACGCCAGGAGGCGCGTCCCGGCCCCTCCGGTTTGCGCGGTCCTGGCTTCTTAGAGAAAACGCCGGATCGACTCGCGGTCGACCCGCAGGCCGATGACACCGCTGGTGCCGTCGATCTGCTCGATCGCGCTCGCCGGCACGAGGCGGCGGTGGCGCGACAGGAATCCCGCGCGCACCGAGAGCGCGTCCGGGACGTCGGGAGCGGTTCCGTACATCGGGCCTTCGACCTTGCCGACGACGCGACCACGCTTGTCCGCCACGATGAAACCGGCGGTTCTGCGGAGGTCGAGGGCCATTGCGCTCATCTGACGAAGAACTTATTCCCCGAATGCAAAGGAAAACCCTTCTCGCCAGTTAGAAGTTTGTTAACGGCCGACGGGCCGGGTCATGTCGCGATCGGCTCGTGAGCGGCGAGTTGGTAGTAGCCATAGCGCGGGCAGACGACCTCTCCTGTTTTCCGCATCCGCTTGAGGTTTGCCTCGACGGCCTTTGGCGAAGGCGACCAGCCGCGACCGAGGAGCTCTCGCTTCAGCTCGATCACCTTCCACGCATACATGGGTCGTTCAGACATGACCAGGAGTACGGCTTCGCGACCTCTAGGGCCGTTCTGGCTCAGCGCCTGAGCGACGAATACAGTGCCGTTCTGCTCGAGGAACCTCGGCTCGCTCAGCCCGTCGGCGTTTCCATTCAGCGCTCTAATGCCCGCGATGATCTGACGGAGTGCACGCGCCTTCTGCTCGTGCTCAGCCGCTTCTCGTTCCATGTGCGGAACGCGGGAGGTGAGGTCACTGGTCATGCTGGGCAACGCTCTCTGAGCGCCGCTGCAATTCGGTGGACAGTCACGTGACCAATGTTCGCCTAGGGGCCGGACGTGACGGACTGTCGACGGCTCGGCGGTCCAACCCGTAGGTGCGAGGCAGCAGGCCAGGGAGGTACCCGAGTCGTCCTGGCGTAGGTCAAGGCGGACCTTCGCGCGTCGGCAGCTCGTGGGCTGCATCCGTGAGCGCTGGAAGTATGGCTCTGCGCCACTCGTCGTATACTCGGCGCTCTTCGCTTGGCCGACCTCCGCAAACAAGTCACCGAGATCGTCCTCGAGCGGGGGCTGACCCACCTGCCAGAACCGGTGCTGCTGGCTTCTGGCGCGATGAGTCGTGAGTTCATCGACGGGAAGGCTGCTCTTGCACGCGGCGAGCATCTTGAGATCGCGTGCCAAGCGATACGTGAAGTTGTGCGCGATGTCGAATGGGACGCGGTCGGTGGTCTCACTTTGGGAGCCGACAAGTTTGCACACGTTCTGGCAGTGCTCGCGCGACGCGAATGGTTCGTGGTCCGCAAAGAAACGAAGAACCGGGGCACCAACAAGCTGGTGGAAGGCGCTCAAATTGGGCCTCGCACCCGCGTCCTCCTCGTCGACGATGTCGTGACGACGGGAGGATCCATCCAGAAGGCGCACGACGCGATCACCGATCTCGGCGGTCGGATCGTTGCAGCTGTCGCGCTCGTTGACCGCTCCGATGTCGCCGCTGGCTTTTTCAAGGAGAGAGGAATCCCCTACTTCCCCCTCGTTACATACGCGGATCTGGACATTCCTCCCGTGCGAAGTGGAAACGGGCTCGTACTCGCTTAACAGGCTCGTTTCAGAGGGCTTGTCTGCTTTTCCTGGTGATCGTCTTAGAGATCTTGCTTCGCAGTGCGAAACCTCTCGCGACGGCAGCGTCAGGATCATCGGAGAGGCATTGAGGTCACTGGACGAGTGGCGACGACATCACGAAGAGGCTGGCGGCGTTCCTCAGGTCCTTCTTCACGAAATCGAACGAACGCTCCAGGTTGAACTCCCATCAGTACTTGGGGGTGTGACCCACGGAGAGCAAGCACTGCGGCTCGCGGAATCATTTCGGGACGGCCTCCGCGTGCAGTTGACTGGCTCTTCAGATTGGCGTGCTGATCCTCGGCGGGATCTCATGTAGCACGACCACGCTGTTTCGTTCAAACTTCTCCCTACACTGAGGCCGTGGACGCCACCGAGCGGCACCTCCGGCTCCTGACGGAGACGATCGCCGCCGTCAACTCGACGCTCGACCTCGAGGAAGTTCTGCACCTCGTCGCGACCAAGGTCGCCGACGCGCTCGGGGCGGACGCGTGTTTCGTCTATCTCTACGACGAGCGCGGCGACGAGCTCATCCTCCGTGCGACGCACGGGACGCGGGCGGAGGACCTCACGCGGCGGCCCCGCATGCGGCCGGGCGAGGGAATCACGGGAACGGCCGCTGCCGAGCGCGCGCCGATCATGATCGCGCAGGGCGCCGATCTCGACCCGCGCTTCAAGTCCTTCCCGAACCTGCCGGAGGACGAGTACGAGTCGATCCTGGCTGTCCCGATCCTGGCGCGCGAGAAGCTCGCCGGCGCGCTGAACGTGCGTACGAAGAAGCCTCGGGAGTTCACCTCCGACGAAGTCGAGCTCCTGCTCGCGATCGCGGACCAGGTCGCCCAGTCGATCGAGCACGCGAAGCTCTACGACCAGGCCCAGCGGCGCGTCGACGAGCTGGAGGCGCTGGCGCGGATCTCTGAGGCGGTCTCCGAGTCGCTCTACCTCGAGGAGTCGCTCGAGGCGATCGTGAAGACCACGATGGGAGCCGTGGGCGCGACCGGCGCAGCGCTCGTGCTCGAGGACGGCAACATCGCGTGGCCCGAGGGGCGTCCCGGCAAGCACGCCGTGCGCCTCCCGCTGCGGTGGAAGCGGCGGCAGATCGGAGAGCTCGTCTGCGACCGCGACACCCCGTTCACCGACGAGGATCGCGCGCTGCTCGCATCGATTGCCCACCATGCGGCCGTCGCGCTCGAGCACGGGCGCGCGGTGATGCGCGGGGTGCTCGCCCAGGAGATCCACCACCGCGTCAAGAACAACCTCCAGACTGTGGCCTCGCTCCTGCGCCTGCAGGCCCGCGCCCCCGACGTCGACGCGCAGAAGGCGCTCGAGGACTCCGTCAATCGGATCCTCGCGATCGCCGCCGTCCACGAGGTGCTCACCGAGCAGCGCGAGGAGGAGGTCGAGCTGCGCGACCTCGTAGACCGCCTGCGCGCGATGCTCGTCCAGGGGCTCGCGGCCGATAAGAGCGTCGAAGCGTCGCTCGAGCCCGTCTCGCTCGGCGGCAACCGAGCCACGGCGCTTGCGCTCGTGTTCTCCGAGCTCCTGCAGAACGCGCTCGAGCACGGCGGCGATCGCGTGCGGATCGAGCTGGCACGCCGAAACGGGGACGTCGTCCTCGCGATCGCCGACGACGGCGCGGGTCACGACGGCTCCGGCGCCGGCACGGGCCTCTCGATCGTGCGGGCGCTGGTGCGTGACGAGCTGCGCGGCAGCTTCGACCTCCTGAATGACGGAGGGACGCGCGCCGAGGTCGTGTTTCCGGCTTAGTCGAAGAACTCGACCGCGCCGTGCGCGGTGGGATCAAAATCATTAGGCCATTGCGTTAGCCCGTTGTAGAGGGCTCCCGAAACGTCGGCTTCGTGAAGTATTGCGTTTTCCAAATCCGCAGCGTTGAGCATGGCCTCGCGGAGATCAGCGTTGTCCAACCGGGTCGTCGTGAGGTGCGCGCGATAGAGGTCGGCACGAGCAAGGTTGGCACCCTCTAGCGTGGCTCCCCGGAAGTCTGCATACGCCATGCGGGCGTCGGCGAGCTGCGCCTCGCGCAGATCCAGTTGTCGGAGGTCTGCAGCGGTGAGGTGCAGTGGCCGCTGGTCGTTTCGCAGCTCGCGCCTCCCGATTACCGTCATGATCGCTTGCACGTCTGGAGGGGCCGCGAACTGCTCGTGATCCCCACGGCGGTACCGACGTACATATGCAGTCATCACCTCCATAACAGGTTGGTGATCACGCTTGGAGTCGCGAGCGATTCGTTCGAGGGCATATATCCCACCCAGTCGAACGTCGAGTTTCTCGTTGCCAAGTTGATCGATCGCCTTGCTGAACCGGTCGGTCAGCTGTCCTTCGCGGTTGAGACGCAGAGTGCGCCAGGTGAAGATCAGCCCTGCTGCCAAAGCCAGTCCCCCAAGGAACTGAGTCTCCGTTGAGCGAAAGTCATTGCGGAGCTTGGCGCGTTCGGCGCGTGTCTTGCCGACATCCGACTGGACCGCAAGAGGTGGCAGGGCGAAGAAGACAAGCCAGAACACAAGCGCAAGGGCTGCGGCGATGGACGCCCAGAGTCCGAGTTTGCGCGGGCTCACGAACTTAAGGCTAAGACCTGGAATAGCCGTAAGGCTTCCTAGACTGGGCCGGTGACCACGCGGGTCCTGATCGCCGAGGACGAGACGATCATCCGCCTCGACCTGCGGGAGCTGTTGGAGCGGAGCGGCTTCGAGGTCTGCGCCGAAGCGCGCGACGGGGAGGAGGCGGTTGCGCTCGCGCGGTCGGAGCAGCCGGACGTGGCGATCATGGACGTGAAGATGCCGAAGCTCGACGGGATCGAGGCAGCGCGGCGGATCCTCGACGAGCGGCCGATCCCGATCGTCATGCTCACCGCGTACGGGCAGCAAGAGCTCGTCTCCCGCGCCGTCGAAGCCGGCGTCTTCGGCTATCTCGTCAAGCCGTTCCGTGAGCAGGACCTGCTGCCGGCGATCGAGACGGCGCGGGCGCGGCACGACGAGCTGGCAGCGCTTCGCGAAGAGGCGGAATCGCTCGCGGAGGCGCTTGCGGCGCGCAAGGCCATCGAGCGTGCGAAGGGGCTGCTGATGGCGAAGGAAGGGCTGTCGGAGCAGGACGCGTTCGCCCGACTCCGGAAGGCGAGCCAGGTCTCCGGGCGCCCGCTGCGAGTCGTCGCCGAGGCGGTCGTCGCCACGCTTGCGCCCGGCGACTGACCTTCCTGGGTTAAAACTGGCAATCGGATATTGCCCCTAGGCAATATCCGCGCTACCTTGGTGTGGCCAGGCCGGCATGGGGCCTGCCGGCGGCTTCAGGGAGGGGCGGCATCATGAAGAGAATCCTCAGGCACACCGCGCTGCTCGTGGCGGGAGCGCTCATGCTCCTCGTCGGTGCACCAACTGCCGGCGCGACGTTCCCGGGCTCGAACGGAAGGATCGCCTTCGAGAGCTCGCAGAGCGGAACATCCCAGATCTACACCATGGATCCGGACGGGTCGAACGTCGTTCGACTCACGAGCAGTGCGGGCGAGGACCACGCGCCGTCGTGGTCACCCGATGGGAAGACGGTCGTGTTCGACCGAACGACCGACGCGGGAACCGACATCTACACGATCAACGCCGACGGCACCGGCGAGCGACGGCTGACGGCCAGCGCCGTCGCGTCGGTCGGCACGTGGTCGCCCGCCGGCTCCCGGATCGCCTTCACCCAGATCAACGGGCCGAACGGCCAGATGGACATCTTCACGATGAATGCCGACGGCTCGAACGTCGTCAACGTGACGAACACGGCGGCCAGCGAGGACAAGCCGAGCTGGTCTCCGAACGGGGCGCGCCTCGCGTTCATGAGCGATCGCACGGGCGTCACGCAGATCTTCACGGCGAACGCCGACGGGACCGCTGTGGCGCAACTGACCACCGTTCTGCAAGGCGACAACGAGGATCCCGACTGGTCGCCGGACGGCAACCGGATCGCCTTCATGAGCAACCGCGACAGCGCGTCGCTCGGAACGTACTTCCAGATCTACACGATGGACGCCTCGGGCGCCGGAGCGGCGCGCGTCTCGTCCGAGCCGATGGACGCCGAGCTGCCGAGCTGGTCTCCCGACGGAACGAAGCTGCTCTTCACAAGCCTGTTCGCGACCGGAATGTCCATCGTCGTCTCCAACGTGGACGGGTCCGGTCGGACCGAGATCGCAAGCGGGCTGGCAAGCCCGTTTCCGCACTGGCAGCCACTCCCGGCCCCATACCGATTCGCCGGCTACTTCGCGCCGGTCGAGAACCTTCCGACGGTGAACCTCGCCGCCGCCGGTCGCGCGATTCCGATCAAGTTCTCGCTCGGCGGGGACCGCGGAATGTCGATCTTGGCAGGCGGTTCTCCGAGCTCACAGCGCGTCGCGTGCGACAACGGCGCTCCTCTCTCGACGGTGACCGAGACCGCGGCGCCGGGCGCGAGCACGCTGACCTACGACGTTGCAACCGGGCGTTACACGTACATCTGGAAGACGGATCCGGCGTGGGCCGGAACGTGCCGGCAATTCGTCGTGACCCTGGCGGACGGGACGTCGCACCCGGCGAGCTTCCGCTTCAAGTAGCCGCGGGTCGGTGGTGGCGGCGCGCTAGTGCTTGATCAGCGCGTCGCTGCCGCCGGGCCACCACGGGTCCCTGCGGGACATGGCGCCCTGGAGCTCCCCGACATAGCGCTGAAGCTCTTCCTCCTTGCGGTCGAGCCGGATCTCCAGCTCGCCCAGCTCGGCGCGCCAACGCTCGACGCGATCCTCGCGGAGCAGGACATCGGCTTCGAACTCGGCCTCGCGCGCGTCGAGCGCGGCCTCGCGGTGCTCGAGATCCGAGCTGCGGTCGTCGAGCTCACCCTCGGCGTCGGCGACCCGCTTCGCACGATGGGCGAGACGAATCTTCTCGGAGGCGGTGGCCTCGACCTGCTCGAGCTCGCGCTCGCGCTCCGCGAGCTGGTCCGCCCGCGCCTGGAGCTCGGTTTCGCGCTCGGCGAGCCGCGCGCGCTCCGCGATCGTCTCGTGCGTCGGGCCGGCCGCCGGAGCAGCGGTCGGCTCAGCCGGCGCGGCCTCGGGCGCGAGCAGAGGACCGAGCGCGTGAGCCTGGTCCGCGGAGATCTCGACGCGAAGGACGAGCGGCTGTGAGGGCTTGGCTTCCTGGGACATACGGTTCCCAGTCCCATCGTGCGCTTGCCGGACGGGCGGCGCCATCCCTCACCCGAGGGGCACTAGGCCTGCGAGCGCTCGAAGAGCTGCTCCCAGCGCTCGAGAAGCGCCTGCAGCTCGTCGCGGGCCTTGCGGTGGGCGGACAGCTTGGCCATGTCGCCCCAGTCGTCCGCGAGCTGGCGTTCGAGCTCGGCGACGCGCTCCTCGCCGTCGGCGATCTGGGCCTCGATGCGCTCGAGCTCGGTCGCCCGTTTCGGCTGCGGCTTGGAGGGGCGCGCCTTCGGCTCCTTCGGCGCCGGCTCAGGAGATTGCTCCGGCGCGTCGATCTCCTCGCGCCTGCGGACGTACTCGGCCCAGCCTCCGTCGTAGGAGTTGAGCGTCCCGCCTTCGATCGCGAGGGTGCGCTCGGCGATCGCGTCGAGCAGCGCGCGATCGTGGGAGACGAGCAGCACCGTTCCCGGAAATGCGTCGAGTGCAGCCTCCAGCGCCTCGCGGCTCTCGAGGTCGAGATGGTTCGTGGGCTCGTCGAGCACGAGGAAGTTGGCGCCGGAGGCCACGACCAGCGCGAGAGCAAGCCGCCGCCGCTCGCCGCCGGAAAGCGCCGCGACCGGCTTGTCGTGCTCGTCCCAGCCGGAGAAGAGGAAGCGTCCGAGCAGGTTCTGCGCGTCGGGCCGCTGCAGGCCGGTCGCGCCCTGTGTGGCCTGGAGCACCGAGCCGCGTTCGTCCAGCTCGACCTCGTGCTGCGAGAAGTACGCGGCCTCGACGCCGTGGCCGAGCCGCACAGTTCCCGACACCGGCGGTCGCCGGCCGAGCAGCGTCTCGAGGAGGGTCGTCTTCCCCGATCCGTTCGGCCCGATCAGCGCGACGTGCTCCCCGCGCTCGAGCGCGAAGGACGCATCGGAGAGAAGCGGCTTGTCTCCCGCGCGGATCACGAGCTCACGCCCCTCGACGACGGTTCGGCCGCTGCGAGCGGGCTTGAGGAACTCGAAGCCGAGCGTGCGCCTGCGCGAGCTCGGGACGACGACGCGGTTCGCCTGCAGGCGCTCGATCCGCTTCACGCGCGACTGCGCCTGCTTCGCCTTCCGCGCGTTGTAGCGGAACCGCTCGACGAAGCGCTCGAGGCGCGCGAGCTCGTCGGCCTGCCGCGCCGACGTCTTGACCGCGTCCGCCAGCCGCGCGGCCTTCTCGCGGCGCCACACGTGCCAGGCTCCGGGGAAGTACGTCGAGCGTCCGTGGTCGAGCTCGAGCACGGCGTTCGTGACCGCCTCGAGGAACCAGCGGTCGTGTGCGACGAGGATGACCGCCGCGTCGAGCGTCTGCAGCTCGCGCTCGAGCCATTCGAGGCTCTCGACGTCTAGATGGTTCGTCGGCTCGTCGAGCAGGAGCAGGTCGGGATCGCCGCCGAGCGCCCGCGCGAGCGAGGCGCGCGTCAGCTCCCCGCCGGAGAAGGTCTCGAGCGGCCGTTGGAGGTCGTCGTCCGAGAAGCCGAGGCCCCGCACGACCGAAGCGGTGTGCTCCCGCCACGCGTAGCCGCCCGCGTGCTCGAGCCGCGCCTGCGCCTCGGAGTAGCGTCGCAGCGTCGCCGGGTCGTGCTCGCCGCCGGCCATGGCGGCCTCGAGCCGCCGCAGATCGCCCTCCGCCGCCACGAGGTCGGCCGCACCGCCGAGCACGTACTCGTCGAGCGTGAGATCGCGCTCGAGCGGCGGCCGCTGGTCGTGCAGCGCAGTGCGTGTCCCTTTCTGGAACGCGAGCTCGCCTCCCTGGAGCTCGGTCTGGCCGACGAGCGCTCGCAGGAGGGTGGTCTTCCCGGCGCCGTTCGGCCCGGCGAGCGCGACTCGGTCCCTGCGCTCGACTTTGAAGGACACGCCGTCGAAGAGCGGCGTTCCCGCGAGCTCCTTGCGCAGATTGGATGCGATCAGCACGGCCACACCTACAGGGTAGGGCTAGCGTGCGGCTTCGAGCGCGTCCGCGACCGTTTCGATTCGAAGTCGATCCTCGGTGCCGGGCGCGATGCGCAGGAACGAGTCGGGGCCGGGCGGGGTCACGTACACGCGCGTGTGGTCGAAGCCGAAGCTCGTCCCGGCGACGACCTGGACGTCTCGGCGGCGCGCCTGCTCGAGGGCGCGCGCGATCCAGGCGACTGGATCGGGGACGTCGAGCTGAAGCAGGGGCCCCACGCCGGGATGGAAGCCGCCGACTCGTTCCGCGAGGATCGCCGCGTTTCGTTCCAGCCGCGCGACTCGCCGCTGGAGTCGGCGCCGGTTGGGCGCGGGCAGCGACAGGATCGACGTGTCCGGCACGTTCGTGCCCAGGTGCTCGCGGAGCGCGTCGAGGCGATCGACGCCGGGACCGCGGGCGAGCAGGATCCCCGCATTGGCCCGGTCGAGGCCGAACTGGGCCAGCTTGAGCAGGCTCTCCCAGACGAGCAGGCGGGCCGCGGTCGACGCGAAGGGACGGCACGCCGGTCCGAGGCACGTGTTGTCGACGACGACCCAGCAGTCCGCGGCCTCGAGGATCGAGCCGAGCTCGGGCACGGCGAGCCCGCGCGAGTTGCAGAGCGAGTCGACGAAGAGCGCACCGGGCCTCAGCTCTTGGACTGCGCCGAGAAGATCGTCCTCATCCACCTCGACCACGCGGCCGGCGAACGCGGCGAGCACGAGCTCCCTGGTCTCGTGGTAGCTCGACCTGCCGAGCAGGACGGGGTCTTCGACGTCGAGGAACGCCAGGATCGAAGTCAGCGCAGACATCCCGCAGCTCGTCGCGAAGGCGCGCACCTCCGACGCGCGCACGTACTCGCGCAGATACGCGGCCTCGTAGGCGGCTGCGTCGGAGTGCCGGTCGCGCTTGTAGTCGTCGACGTAGGGCCGAATCCCGCCTTCGTGCCGCCCGGCCTGCGAGCGCAGCGAATGGCCAAACGACGGCGACTGCCAGTCGTTCGCGGTGGCGAGCGCGGGCGCGATGCCGTACTCCCCGCGGATGAGCGCGGCATAGCGATCGCGGGTCTCGGCCGACGGTCGCAGCGTCTCGAGCTCCCGGCTCCAGCGTTGGAGCCGCAAGGACCGGGCCGGGGCCGCGCCGCAGAGGAAGCGCAGCTCGTCGAAGTCCTCGCGCAGGTCAGCGAGTGCCTGAGCCCGCAGCGTGTCGCGGCCGATTGCCACTGCCATGGCTGCTCTACGCTCGCTGATGCGGTTACGGTCCCGCCGTGGCGCGCGTGCTCGCGATCGACGTCGGCTCGTCCTCCGCCCGCGCGCAGCTGTTCGACGAGCGCGGCGAGCCGGTGGGACAGCTGGCTCAGGCGAAATACGAGGGCGAGCGCGACCCGCTGCGGCTCGTCGAGCTGACGCGCGGAGTGATCGGCGAGGCCGGTAGTGCGGACTGCGTCGGCATCTCGTGCTTCGGGCACAGCCTCGTCGGGCTCGCCTCGGACGGCCGTCCGGTCACGCCGATCCTCGACTGGCGCGACATCCGCTCGGCGGGTGCCGCGGAAGGGCTGCTGGAACGACTCGATGGGGCGGCGGTCCACGCGCGCACCGGCTGCCACATCCACCCGAGCTACTGGCCCGCGAAGCTGGCCTGGCTCGCCCAGGACGAGCCGGACGTCTTCGCCGCCGCGGAGCGGTTCGTCGGCGTGCAGGAGCTGTTGCCCGAGCACGAGCCGACGATCAGCCTCTCGCAGGCGTCAGCGACGGGACTGCTGAACCTGCGCGAGGCCCACTGGGACGAGGAGCTGCTCGACGCGCTCGGCCTCGACGAGGCGCGACTGCCGCGCATCGGCGACGAGCCGGTGGACGGCTGGTATCCCGCGCTGCTCGACGGCGTCTGCTCGAACCTCGGCTGCGGCTGCACCGGGCGCGGGCGGGCCGCGCTGATGATCGGTACCTCGGGGGCGTACCGCACGCTCTACGAGACCGGCGAGCTGCGGCCGAGGGCGGGTCTCTTCCTGTACCGGGCCGACCAGCGGCGCGTGCTCGAGGGCGGCGCGCTGTCGGACGGCGGCAATCTCCGCCAGTGGCTCGAGGGGACGCTCCGGTCCGAGGAAGGCGGAGACGTCGCCGGCAGGCCCCCCGACGGGCACGGCCTCACGTTTCTCGCGCTCCTCGGCGGCGAGCGCAGTCCCGGCTGGAGCACGCGCGCGCGAGGCGCGATCCACGGCCTGACCCTCGCCACGACCCCGCTCGACATCCGGCAAGCCGCCTACGAAGGCGTCGCGTGTCGCTTCGCCGAGGTGGCCGACCTGATGCCGGAGGTGCAGGAGATCGTGGCGACGGGCGGAGGCGTCGCCGACGAAGACTGGGTGCAGATCCTGGCCGACGTGCTCGAGCGGCCGCTGACGCGCTCGCGCGTGCCGGAAGCTTCGTTACGTGGAGCCGCGATCGCGGTGCTCGAGCGGCTCGGGGAGACCGTTGCGCCCGCCCCGCTCGGTGAGGTCGTCGAGCCGCGGGCGGACCGGTTCGAGGCCTACCGCGCCGCTCGCGAGCGACAGCGGCGGATCTACGACGCGGCGACCTGAGCTTCGACGAGCTTTCTCGCCGCCGCCGTGACGTGCTCGGCGTCGATCCCGTAGGCGTTCATGAGCTCCGCGGGCTTGCCCGACCGGGGCATGTCCGTCACGGCGAGCTTCCGCACCTGGGCCTGCGCGCCCGCGTCCGCGAGCGCGGCCAGCACCGCGTCGCCCAACCCACCCTCCGGCCAGTGGTCCTCGACCGTGACGAAGCGGCCGGTCGCCTCCGCGGCGGCTGCAAGCGTCTCGGTGTCGATCGGCTTGATCGAATAGAGGTCGATCACGCGTGCGGTGATCCCGTCCTCGGCGAGGGCATCCGCCGCCTCGAGCGCCTCGTGCACCGTGATTCCCGCGGCGACGAGCGTCACGTCGTCGTCGTCGGAGGAGCGCAGGACGCGGCTCCCGCCGATCTCGAACTCCTCGTCGGGGCCGTAGATGACCGGCGTGTTCGGCCGCAGCGTGCGCAGGTAGACGATCCCGTCCGTCTCGGCCATCGCGGCGACGAGCTTCGCGGTCTGGTTCCCGTCGCACGGGTGCAGGACGGTGCTCGAGTGGACGGCCCGGAGAGCTGCGATGTCCTCGAGCGCCATCTGCGAGGGGCCGTCCTCGCCGATCGAGACACCCGCGTGCGAGCCGCTGAGCCGGATGTTCGCCTGCGAGATCGCGGCCATGCGGATGAAGTCGTAGGCGCGGGAGAAGAACGCGGCGAAGGTCGACGCGAACGGCTTCCAGCCGAGCACCTGCAGGCCGACGGCCGCGGCGACCAGCTGCTGCTCGGCGATGTACATCTCGAAGTAGCGGTCGGGATGGGCCTTGGCGAAGATCTCGGCGAAGGTCGAGTTCGAGACCTCCCCGTCGAGCGCGACGACCCGGCCGTCCGCGGCACCCACTGCGGCGAGCGCCTCGCCGTACGCCTTCCGGGTCGCGACCTCCTCGCCGAGCTCGTAGCGCGGCAGTTCGAGCTTCCCGGTCTCGAACGTGTGCGCCTCGCCGGGCTTGGGCTTGGCGACCTGGACGGAGATGTTGCGGACTCCGCCCAGCTCGTCGATCGCCTCGTCGGGATTATCGAGCGCCTTCCCGTGCCAGCCGTTCTTGTTCTCGACCGCCTTGACGCCCTTGCCCTTGATCGTCCGCGCGATGATCGCGGTGGGCTGCCCGGTCGTCTCCGCCGCCTCCTTGTAGGCAGCGTCGATCGCGGTGACGTCGTGACCGTCGATCTCGATCGTGTGCCAGCCGAAAGCCTTGGCGCGGGCGGCGTACTTGTCGATCTCCCAGCCCCACATGGTCTCGCCGCGCTGGCCGAGCCGGTTCACGTCGAGGATGGCGGTCAGGTTGTCGAGCTCGTAGTAGGCCGCATGCTCGAATGCCTCCCACTGCGATCCCTCCGCGAGCTCGCTGTCCCCACAGAGCACCCAGACGCGGAACGGCAGTCGGTCGAGCTTCTTGCCGGCGAGCGCGACGCCGACGCCGTCCGGCAGGCCCTGTCCGAGGGAGCCCGTCGCGACGTCGACCCAGGGAATCCGGGGAGTGGGATGTCCTTCGAAGAGACTCTCGAACTGGCGGTAGGTGAGCAGCTCCTCATCGTCGATCGCACCGGCGGCGCGGAACATCGCGTACAGCAGCGTGGAGGCGTGCCCCTTGGAGAAGATCAGCCGGTCGTTCGCCGGGCTCTTCGGGGTGTCGAAGTCGTAGCGGAGGTGGTTCGCGAGCAGCACGGCCATCAGGTCCGCGGCCGACATGCCGGACGTCGGGTGGCCCGACTTCGCCGCTGCCGCGGGCCGAATCGCGTCCACCCGCAGCTGCTGGCCGAGCTCGCGCAGCTCCTGCTCGTTCATCACGTCCGCCTTCCCTCGCTTCCAGACCGAAAACTCGGGTCCATCTTAGGCTCGGCGTAAGGGGTGGGTCGTTGGGGTACGGTCCTTCCAGTGAAGCGCCAGGCCGACCTGATCCGCGAGTTCTTCGCGCTGTTGGCGCCCGGCTTCATCCAGGACGGCGAGCTCCCGGCGGTCAAGCTCGAGGGCGTGGAGGAGCGGCACGACGGCCATGCGATCGCAAGCGTTCGGCATGGCGACTCGGTCTTGCCCGTCCGCTTCACCTTCGACGAGGGCAAGATCGCCAGGGTCGAGGTGCTCTAGCCGTGCGCCCCGATCTGCCAAGTAACAACGTGTTACTTGCACGGTCCGGCGCTCTGTCCCGGGCGAAGCGCTTCGCCAGCCACTTAGTAACACTTTGTTACTTGAGGGGTTCAGAGGCGTGAGAGTTGCTGCGGCGTTCGATCACCGAGGCGTGCATTTGCGCGACGAGGTGCTCGCCATCCTCGCCGAGCTCGGGCACGAGGTGGTCGACCTGGGAACCGATACGGACGCCCAGCGAATCGATTACCCCGACAAGGCGCGCGAGGTGGGCGACGCGATTCGGGGTGGCGACGCCGAGCGAGCGATCCTCGTCTGCGGCTCGGGAGTCGGCGCCGCGATCGCCGCCTGCAAGATCGCCGGGATCCGCGCCGCGATCTGCCACGACGTCTACTCCGCGCATCAGGGGGTCGAGCACGACGACATGAACGTGCTCTGCCTCGGCTCCGAGGTGATCGGCCCATCGCTCGCGCGCGACCTCGTCCGCACGTTCGTCGGGGCACGGTTCGACGGCGGCGAGCGTTATGTCAAGCGACTCGAAAAGATCGAAGCAATGGAAAGAGAGATAAGCAATGCCTGAAAAGAACAATCTGCACAAACTCGGCGAGGCGGGTGTCAGTGTCTGGCTCGACTACCTGTCGCGGCAGCTGATCCAGTCCGGGAAGCTCGAGCAGATGATGCGCGACGACGCCGTCGTCGGAGTCACCTCGAACCCGACGATCTTCCAGAAAGCGATCTCCGAAGGCGACGCGTACGACGAGCAGCTCAAGGCTTGCCTCGACGAGCTGACCGACCCGAAGGAGATCTTCCTCCACCTGTCCGCGGAGGACGTCCTCGAGGCTTGCGGCCTGCTGCGCAAGGTGTGGGACGAGGGCGAAGGGATGGACGGCTACGTGTCGTGGGAGGTCGACCCGACGCTCGCCTCCGACCGGGATGCCACGACCGCCGAGGCGACGCGCCTGCACGAGTGGATCGACAAGCCGAACCTGTACGTGAAGATCCCCGCCACCGAGCCCGGGATCGGCTCGATCGAAGACATGGTCGCTGCCGGCAAGAACATCAACATCACGTTGATCTTCTCGCTCGAGCGCTACCGCGAGGTCGTCGAGGCCTACATCCGCGGTCTCGAGCGGTTCGTCGAGTCTGGCGGCGATGCGTCGGCCGTCCACTCCGTGGCGAGCTTCTTCGTCTCGCGCGTCGACACCGAGGTCGACAAGCGCCTCGACGCGATCGGCGGCGAGGCGGCCGCGCTGAAAGGCAAGCTCGCGGTCGCGAATGCGCGGCTCGCGTACGAGCACTACAAGGCGGAGTTCTCGACGGCACGCTGGCAAGCGCTCGAAGCGAAGGGCGCCACGAAGCAGCGATGCCTGTGGGCCTCGACGTCGGTGAAGAACCCCGACTACCGCGACACGATGTACGTCGAGGAGCTGATCGGGCGCGACACGGTGAACACGATGCCCGAGGAGACCATCGTCGCCTTCCAGGACCACGGACGGATCGAGCCCGACACCGTCGAGCGCGATCTCGAGGGCGCGCGGCGGCTCTTCGAAGAGCTGACCCGCGCCGGCGTCGACCTGGACGACGTCTGGGAGACGCTCGAGCGTGAGGGTGTGCAGAAGTTCGTCGACTCGTTCGACGATCTGCTCGAGGGGATCCGCTCCAAGCGCGCCGAGCTCGCTCCCGCGTGAGCTCGTCGGCGGATCTCGTCCGCGGGATCTGGGCGCGCGAGAAGGGCGTCTGGACGAACGCGGACGAGGACCGCTGGCTGGGCTGGCTCGACGCCGCGCTCAAGGGCGAGCACGTGCTCGAGGCGGAGTTCGCCGAGCAGGCGCGCGAGGACGGCCTCGACACGTGCATCCTGCTCGGGATGGGCGGCTCGAGCCTCGCGCCGGAGGTGCTGAAACGGACCTTCGGCGTCAAGGGCTTCCACGTCCTCGACACGACCCACCCGGCAATGATCCGGCACGTCCTCGAGTTCCTCGATCTCGAGAAGACGCTCTTCATCGCGTCCTCCAAATCCGGGTCGACGCTCGAGACTCGCTCGCACCTCGACTTGTTCTGGGAGAAGACCGGCCGCGACGGAAGCAAGTTCGCCGCGATCACCGATCCGGGCTCCTCGCTCGAGAGCGAGGCGCGCCGCCGCGAGTTCCGAGCGCTGTTCGCCGGCGACCCGGCGATCGGGGGGCGCTATTCGGCCCTGTCGGCGTTCGGCCTCGTGCCGGCCGCGGTGATGGGGATCGACGTGGGGCGCCTGCTCGAGCGGACGCGCGAGATGGTCGAGGCGTGCCGCTTGGACGAAGGCAACCCGGGCCTCGAGCTGGGCCTGCAATTCGGCAACGGCTGGCGCGAGGGACGGGACAAGATCTGCATCGACCCGGTCGAAGGCGATTTCGGCCTCTGGGCCGAGCAGCTGATCGCCGAGTCGACGGGCAAGCAGGGCAAAGGGCTCGTTCCGGCGCCCGGGGAGTCATCCGACGGGCCCGACCGGCAACGCGGCGAGGTGCGGCTGTCCGACCCGTACGAGCTCGGCCAGGAGTTCTTCCGCTGGGAGTTCGCCGTCGCTGTCGCGGGCTCGATCCTCGGGATCAACCCGTTCGACCAGCCGGACGTGCAGGCGGCGAAGGACCGGACGAAGCAGGTGCTCGACTCGGCGCAGGAGCCCTCGCTCGAGGCGGAGGGCTCGGTCGACGAGCTGCTCGCGCAGGCGAAGGAGGGCGATTACGTCTGCATCCAGGCGTTCATCGACCCGCTCCGCGAGGCCGAGCTGCAGCCGCTGATCGACCGCGCACGCGAGACCGGTTGCGTCGTCACGCACGGGCTCGGGCCGCGTTACCTTCACTCCACCGGGCAGCTCCACAAGGGCGGCCCGAATTCGGGCCTGTTCATCCAGGTCGTGGACGACACCGGCGAGGAGATCCCGATTCCCGAGCAGCCGTTCGGCTTCGGCAAGCTGATCCGTGCGCAGGCCGCGGGTGACTTCGAGTCGTTGCGGGAACGGGGACGGCGGATCGCACGCATCCGACTGGAGGAGGTGGAGTAGTGCAACTCGGCATGATCGGCCTCGGCCGGATGGGCAGCGGGATGACCGAGCGGCTGCGCAAGCTCGGCGACCACGACGTCAAGACGTACGACCCGCAGGTCGAGTCGACGGCGGAGTCGCTGCACGAGCTGGCGGAGCAACTCGAGAAGCCCCGCGCGTTCTGGATGATGATCCCGGCCGGGAAGATCACCGAGGACACGTTCCTCGAGCTACTCGACATCGCCGAGCAGGGCGACACGATCGTCGACGGCGGCAACTCGAACTTCCGCGACTCCCAGCGCCGCTACAAGGACGCCTCCGAGCACGGGATCCACTTTGTCGACGTGGGCGTCTCAGGCGGGATCTGGGGGCTCGAGGTGGGTTTTTGCCTGATGGCGGGCGGCGACGGCGAGCCTGTCGAGCGGCTGCGCCCGATCTTCGAGACCCTCGCCCCCGAGGACGGCTACGCGCACGTCGGCAAGCCGGGCGCGGGGCACTTCGTGAAGATGGTCCACAACGGGATCGAGTACGGCCTGATGCAGGCCTACGCCGAGGGCTTCGAGGTCATGAAGGCCCAGCCGGACTTCGCGCTCGACCTGCACGAGATCGCGGGCATCTGGCGCTACGGGTCGGTCGTGCGGTCGTGGCTCCTCGAGCTCCTGCACGCGGCCTTCGAGAAGGAGGGCTCCCAGCTCGAGAAGATCCACGGCTTCGTCGAGGACTCCGGTGAGGGCCGCTGGACGATCGCCGAGGCGATCGCTGAAGACGTCCCCGTCCCGGTGATCAGCGCCGCGCTCTACGCCCGCTTCGCGTCCCGCCAGGACGAGTCGTTCGCGGCCAAGGTCACCGCGGCCCTCCGCAACCAGTTCGGCGGCCACGCGGTCAAGGCGGTCGAGGCCGCGAAGGCGACGCCGCAGGATCCGCGCTAGTGGCCGCGACGACCGAGGAGCAGGCCAATCCGCTGCTCGAGGGGCTGCGCATGGTGCGGACGCCCGAGCCCTGCGCGCTCGTCATCTTCGGCGCGTCGGGCGACCTGACTCAGCGCAAGCTCTTCCCGGCCCTCTACTCGCTCGCCCTTCGCCGGCTCCTCCCCCCGCAGTTCGCGATCGTCGGCGTGGCGCGAAGCAGGATGTCGCACGACGACTGGATCGCCGAGATGAAGAAGGCCGTGCAGGAGCATGGTCGTGACGAGTTCAGGGACGACGTCTGGGACTCGCTCGCCGAAGGGATGCGCTACCTGGCCATGGACTTCGCCGACGACTCGAAGGAGGACGAGCTCGCGCAGACCCTCAACGAGCTCGACTCCGAGCGCGGGACGAAGGAGAACCGCGTCTACTACTTCGCCGTCCCGCCCGATGCGATCGGCACGCTCGTCGACGCGCTCGGCCGCCGCCGGGGAGCGAACGGCTGGGTGCGCCTGATCATCGAGAAGCCGTTCGGCCACGACCTCGACTCCGCCCGCGAGCTGAACTCGAAGCTCGCGGAGTACTTCGACGAGAGCGAGGTGTTCCGGATCGACCACTACCTCGGCAAGGAGACGGTCCAGAACATGCTCGCGCTGCGGTTCGCGAACGGCATCTTCGAGCCGATCTGGAACCGCCAGTTCATCGACCACGTCCAGATCACGGTCGCCGAGTCGATCGGGATCGAGAACCGCGCGGGCTACTACGAACAGGCTGGGGTGATCCGCGACATCTTCCAGAACCACCTGCTGCAGCTCGTGGCCCTGACCGCGATGGAGCCTCCGATCGACTTCACGGCCGACTCGGTGCGCGGCGAGAAGGTCAAGGTCCTGCGCTCGCTCCACACTCCCGGCCCCAAGAGCGTGGTACGAGGCCAGTACGGCCGCGGCTTCGTCGAGGGGGAGGAGGTTTCCGCGTATCGGGAGGAGCCGGGCGTCGCTCCGGACTCGATGACCGACACGTACGTCGCCGCGAAGCTCTACGTCGACAACTGGCGCTGGGCGGACACGCCGTTCTACGTGCGCGCGGGCAAGCGCCTCGCGCGGCGCGAGACGACGATCGCGATCCAGTTTCACCGCGCTCCGCACCCGCCCTTCGCGGACATCGCCGGCGACGGCCTGCGCCCGAACGTCCTCCTCGTGCACATCCAGCCGGACGAGGGCGTGTCGCTGGCCATCGGCGCCAAGGTGCCCGGCCAGGGCATGTCGATCCGGACGGTGCACATGGACTTCCTGTACGGCGGTGCCTTCCGCACAGGGCTCCCGGAGGCTTACGAGCGCCTGATCCTGGACTGCCTGCTCGGCGACGCGACGCTCTTCACCCGGGCCGACGAGGTCGACGAGCAGTGGCAGCTCGTGGACACGATCGTCGCCGCGTGGCGCCGCGACCGGCCCAACTTCCCGAATTACGAAGCAGGTACTTGGGGACCCGTGGCCGCGGACGAGTTGCTGCACCGGGACGGGCGCTCCTGGAGGCGGCACTGAGCGCATCTTCGATCGCGGAGCTCGAGCACGAGCTCAACGACCTGCGCTCGGAGGAGGCCGCTGCGGGACAGCCGCTCCAGCACACGAGCGTGATGACGCATATCGCTTGGGTTCCCGCGGACTGGGTCGGGGCAGCCGAGAACGTCCTCGCCGGTCTCGCCGAGCGCCATCCGTCGCGGACGATCGTGCTCGTCCCGGAGCCGGATGAGGACGACGCGCTCGAAGGCGAGGTCTCGATCGACTGTTACCCGACGGGCGGCGAGCGAGAGATCTGCACCGAGACGATCCGGATTCGCCTGAAGGGCCGCCGCTGCGAAGCGCCCGCGAGCGTCGTGCAGCCGCTGCTCATCTCCGACCTGCCGGTGTTCCTGCGCTGGCGTGGCGAGCCCGACTGGGAGTCCGGGCAGCTCGGCCAGCTCGTGGACGTGGCGGATCGGCTGATCGTCGACTCGACCGAGTGGCCGAACCTGCCTGCCGCCTATGCGCGGCTGGCCGAGCTGTTCGGCGACGTCGCCGTCTCCGACATCGCGTGGGCGCGCACGAGCCGCTGGCGGGCCCAGCTCGCCACGCTCTGGCCGGGAATCGCGAACATCGAGCGCGTCCGGGTCAAGGGCACGGCGGCGCAGGCGCAGCTCCTCGCAGGCTGGCTCCGCTCACGACTCGACCGCGCGGTCGACCTGGAGCACGAAGAAGCGGACACACTCGTCGCAGTCGAGGTCGACGGAGAGCCCACGCCGTTCCCCCCGGGTGACGCGCCCGATCCGGCCGACCTGCTGTCCGACGAGCTGGACACGTTCACCCGCGACCCGATCTACGAGGCCGCGGCGGGCGCAGCCGCTGGCTAGCGCTTCACAACGCGGAACTTCGGCCTGGTCACCATCAGGCCGACCGGGTTCGACCAGGCCATCTGCTGTGCCGCTCCCGCGGGCAGCGAGAGGTTGATGCCGCGGACGCGGTAGTACCACGTGCCGGGCGTGAGCGGCAGCGTCGCGGCGGTCGAGAACGTGTAGTACGGGGTGCCGATCGGCCGCCACGGGTACTTCGACTTGCTGATCTGAAGCTCGTATGCCGTGGCGCCGAGCGCGGGCTGCCAAGCGACGAGGGGCGGGCCGTAGAACTTGGGCGTGGCGCCGGCGGCCGCGACCAGCCGCCCGCTGGGCGACAGGCCGGAGGCATACGGGGCTGCACCGGAGGAAAGCGCCGCCAGGCTGGTCTTGCCGAACGAGGCGATGCGGCCGTTCGTGCAGGCGTCTTGCGCGACGTCCTCGTCGAAGTACTCGATCGAGCCCGCGGTGCGCACGACGAGCTCTCCGTTCTTGTGATCCTTGGAGAGCGGACTGGCCAGGGTCAGGATGGCGCCGTCGATCTTGGCGATCGTGGCGATCTCGGAGGGCGCGGCGCCGATCTTGATCTGATCGGTGACCGAGAAGCCCGCGCTGCTCGACACGGTGATCGTGCTGCTGCCGCTGGTCGTGTCGCCGAGGAGGACCGCGCTCCGGGTCTCCTGGCGCACCCCGACGACCGTCCAGTAGTACTCGCCGGTCGGCCAGTTCGTGTCCCAGAGGTCGATCGGCGCTCCACTGCCGGTGAGCTTGTCCGGGAACGCGTTTGGGTCGGCGCCGGCAGTCGGGGTGCTGGATCCGCTGCCAGAGCTCGAGGTGACGGTATTCGTGACCGGAGTGAAGACGCTCGGCTTGTCGGACTCTGTCGAGGTGATCGCCAGCCCGTCTGCCGTAAAGCTCGTCCCCTCGGTTCCGTCGGGGAGGAACGTTTGCCTCGCCGAGGCCGTCTGAGAGTCGTCGCGCGGCAGGGCGAGCGGGCCGCTCGAGCGCGGCGCGTACGGAGGGCCGCCGATGATCGCGCTCTTGAAGACCAGGTTCACGCAGTCGCGGTCGGTGAAGACGTAGACGCGGAAGAGCTCGCTCGCCGTGCGATCGAGGTTCTGGTTCCCGCTGAACGTGAACGCAGGCATGAGGCTGTGCGTCGTCGGATTCAGGGGTGTCGAGACCGCGTCGGAGATCGTTCCGGTGGGCGCGAGCGGGCCACTGGGTATGAAATCGTCGGTTGTGACGTGAGGGTTGTGCGACATGTACACGTCGCTCCAAGGCCCGTAGCTGACTGCCGGGATGCCGTTCACGGCGACGCCGTAGTTGGCCCGCACCGCCCGCACGCGCCAGGCGACGTCCGAGATGAACGCGTCGAACTGGTGGAACGAGTAGTACTCGCGCTCGTCGGCGACGTTCGTCGTCGTGGAGAAGATCTTCGTACGGCCGGCGATGTCGGAGTTCACGTACCAGACCTGATACGCCGTGGCGCCCTCGACGGGGCTCCAGCGGACCAGGCCGGGCGGCGCGTCGAGCTGGACGGGAACGTTGGGCCAACGAACGTTGAAGCCGTACGGCTGCGTCCACGGCCCGACCCTTCCGTTGACGGCGATTGCCCGCACGCGGGCATAGAGCGAGTAGGGGTTGCCGGTGATCCAGGGGAGCGCGATCCGGACGGCGGCCGCGGGGGAGGTGAGCGTCGAGTCGTCCCAGACCAGGCCGCTGCCCGCCGAGAGCGGGCTGGTGGAGAGCGTGAACTCGTAGTGCTGCGCGCCCTTCACCGGTGTCCAGGCGAACGACGGCGTGCGCGGGAACTCGTGGGCGGGAAGCTCGTCGGAGCGCAGCAGGAACGCGCGCAGGCCGGCGGGGGCGACGAGCTTCGGCGGTTTGACGGCCGGTGACGCGCCGGGCGCGACGATCAGCGCGACGAGCGCGAACAGGGCAAGGCGAGTGGCAAGCATCCCGATATTTGTGTCGGCACCCCGGGTTAGGCGGCCCTCCCTCGATCGGGGGATGCAAGAGCGGTCTCGAGCAGCGCACCGGCCGCCAGAACAAGGGAATCCTCGCCTTGGCGGCCGACCAGCTGCGCGGAGGCCGGCAGGCCGTCCTCCGCGGGCCCGCAGGGAAGCGCGAGCGCGGGACGGCCGAGCACATTGATCGGGTACGTGAACCGCGTCAGCTGGTCGCGGAAGGCGTCGTTCTCGGCCTCGGCGGCCGGCGGGGCGACGATCGGGAGCGTCGGCGTGACGATCAGGTCGAAGTCGTCGGCCAGCTCGGCCACGTGCTCGCGGTACAGCTCGCGCGTCTTGTCGGCCGCTTCCGCGTCGCGGTCCGAGACCTCGAGGCAGCGCTCGATCTTCGCGCGCACCTCGGCTCCGTACGCGTCTGCGTTGTCCGGGAAGAGCGCCCGGTGGACATCCGCGACCTCGCGCATGAAGAGCGGGAACGTCCCCTCGGCGAACGGTAGGTCGAGGGCGTCGCGTCTGGGAAAGAGCTCGGTCGCCTCGCGGACGCGCTCGCGGACGCCCGGGTCGGCGTGCTCCAGCCAGGCAACGCCGATCCGCACTTCCTCGAGCGACTCGAGAGCTTGCTCCTCGAAGCCGGGAACGAGCGCGTGCATCATCGCGGCGCAGTCCGCGACGTCGCGCGCCATCGGACCGGCGTGGTCGAAGCTCGGGGCGAGCGGGAAGCAGCCGTCGAGCGGCACGAGCCCGTAGCTCGGCTTCAGGCCGACCGTGCCGCAGCAGGCAGAGGGGATGCGGATCGAGCCGCCGGAGTCGGTACCGAGCGCGGCGTCGGCGAGCCCTGCGGCGAGCGCGGCCGCGCTCCCTCCGGACGAGCCGCCGGCGATCCGGCCGGGCGCGATCGGGTTGGGGACGGCGCCGAAGTGCACGTTCAGCGATGTCGTCCCGTACGCGAACTCGTGCAGGTTCGCCTTGCCGACGTTTGCGTATCCGGCGTCCTCGAGCCGCTGGACGGCCTCGGCGGTCTCGGCCGGGACGTGCTCGGAGAAGATGACCGAGCCGTAGGTCGTCGTCAGCCCGGCGGTGTCGAACAGATCCTTGACGGCGAGCCGGATTCCGTCAGCCGGCTGCTCGACCTCGGTGATCCAGATTCCGCCGATGCGACGCAGCCTTGCACGTTCGGCCCTGTCCCGGTGCCAGGCGACACCGTCCGGCGAGGACGTCGACCGCCGGAGACATGCCGCGGCGCCAGCCCGCATCGGCTGGCCGGTCTTCGCCTTCTCCTGTCCACAGCTAGCCGCGGGCGACCCGTCCCTGACGGCCCTGTCGAGGGGCCAGGCCCCGCCGTCCTAGCTGGGCCTGGCTATTTGATGCCGTCGGCGGCGAGGTAGAGCCACGCGATCAGGAACGTGCCGGCGAAGAGGAGCACGAACAGGCCGACGATCGCCCAGGCGAAGGCGGCGTTGCGCTCCTTCGGGACGGGCGCGGGCTCCATCAGGCGACCGCGTCCACGGCCAGCGCGACGAACAGCAGCGCGAGGTAGAGGAGCGAGTAGTGGAAGAGGAGCCCCGCGCGGCGGCGGCTCGTGTCGCGTTGCAGCGCCACGGCCAGCCCGAGGAAAGCTCCACCGAGGGCCAGCGCGGGGACGAGGTACACGAGCCCGGCTTCGCGCAGCGCGAAGGGCAGCAGCGTGATCCCGACGAGGACGACCGAATAGAGGACGATCTGCCGTGCCGTCTCGCGGTCGCCGCGCACGACGGGCAGCATCGGCACCTGGGCCGCGGCGTAGTTCTCCTTGAGCAGCAGCGCCAGCGCCCAGAAGTGCGGCGGCGTCCAGGCGAAGACGATCAGGAACAGGAAGAGCGCCGGCAGCGTGAGGTTCCCGGTCGCAGCCGCCCAGCCGACGAGCGGCGGAACCGCGCCTGCCGCGCCGCCGATGACGATGTTCTGCGGCGTCGAACGCTTGAGCCAGCGTGTGTAGACCAGGACGTAGAAGAGGTTCCCTATGAGCGCCAGCGCGGCGGTCAGCGGATTGACGACCGACGCGAGCAGGACGAACGAGAACGCCGAGAGTGCCAGGCCGAACTCGAGCGCCCGCGACGGCGCGACCCGGCCTGCAGCGACGGGGCGTCGCTCGGTGCGCTTGCCCATCAGCCGGTCGATGTCGGCGTCGAGGACGTGGTTCAGGGCGCTCGCGCCGCCGCAGGCGAGCGCCAGTCCGGCCATCGCCGCGACGAACGTGCCGAGCGGCGGGAAGCCGCGCGCCCCCACGACCATCCCGCACGCACCGGTCAGCAGCAGCAGCGACATGATCCGCGGCTTTGTCAGCGTGACGTAGTCGCGCCAGGAGCCGCTCGCGACCGGCTCGCCGCCGAGCGTCAACGCACACGCGACCAGCGCGGCGGCGAGCGAGAGCGAAGCCAGAGCGACGTGCAGCGCGGGGGAGGTCACCGCAGCGGCTCCTCCGAAGAGCACGAGCGCCGCGACCGACGCCGGCAAGAGTCGCCGATGCGCGATCCATGCCCCGACGCCGAGCGCTACGAGCGGCGGAACGGCGAGCGCGGCGAGCACGCGATGCGCGGTCCCGAGGTGCGCCGCGCCGCTGACCACGGCGAGCAGCGCGCCGGCCACCCCCGCGAGCGCGACGACCCGCAGCCAGGGTCCGGGCCTAGACAAGCCCCTCCTCCGCCAGCCGGCGGCGCAGATCGCGCAACGGCCGGGGACTCGTCACGTACGGAACCTTCTCGAAATTGTGCGCCGGCGGCGGTGAGGACGTGTACCACTCGAGCGTGTCCGCGAGCCACGGGTCGTTCCCAGCGCGCCGGCCCGTGCGAGTCGTCTTCACCACGTTGACGATGAAGACGAGCATCCCGAGCGCGAGCGTGAACGAGCCGATCGACGAGAGGAGGTTGTAGACGAGCCAGGCCCCGTGGTGGTCGTAGGTGTAGATCCGGCGCGGCATCCCCAGCAGGCCAAGCATGTGCTGCGGCCCGAAGGTCAGGTTCATCCCGACGAACGTGAGCCAGAAGTGCCACTTGCCGAGGGTCTCCGACAGCATTCGCCCGAACATCTTCGGCCACCAGTAGTAGAGCCCCGCGAAGATCCCGAAGATCGAGCCGCCGAAGAGCACGTAGTGCATGTGCGCCACGACGAAGTACGTGTCGGTGACCTCCCAGTCGATCGGGAACGCGGCCAGGAAGATCCCCGAGAGCCCACCGATCGTGAACACCGCGATGAATCCCAGCGCGAACAACATCGGCGTGTCGAAGATCAGGTTCCCGCGCCAGGTGGTCGCGATCCAGTTGAAGATCTTCACGCCGGTCGGGACGGCGATCGTCACCGACGACAGCATGAAGAAGACATTCAGGTAGTTCGGCATGCCGACCGAGAACATGTGGTGGGCCCAGACGAGCAGCGAGTAGAAGCCGATCACCGCCGTCGAGAACGCGATCGCCTTGTAGCCGAAGATCGGCTTGCGGGAGAAGACGGGAATCACCTCGGAGATGATCCCCATCGCCGGCAGGATCATCACGTACACCTCGGGATGCCCGAAGAACCAGAAGACGTGCTGGTAGAGGACGGCGTTCCCGCCCTCGTTAGGCAGGAAGAAGTGCGTCCCCCAGCGCCGGTCGATCAGCAGCATCGTCAGTCCCGCGGCGAGCACCGGCAGCACGATCACGAGCAGGATCGCGTAGACCTCGATTGTCCAGACGAACAGCGGGATGCGCATCCAGGTCATGCCAGGCGTGCGCATGTTGTGGATCGTCGCGATGAAGTTGATCGCCCCGAGCAGCGACGAGAGCGTGGCGATGTGGATCGAGAGGATCCAGTAGTCCTGGCCGTGCCCCTGCGAGAAGAAGCTCTCGGAGAGCGGCGGGTAGCTGTACCAGCCGGCGTGGGCGGCTCCGCCCTTCGAGAAGAAGCTGAGGTAGAGCACGAGCCCAGCGAGCAGGTACAGCCAGTAGCTGAGGGCGTTCAGCCGCGGAAAGGCCATGTCCCGTGCGCCGATCATCAGCGGGACGAGAAAGTTCGCGAAGCCCGCGAAGATCGGCACGACGACGAGGAAGACCATCGTCGTCCCGTGGATCGTGAACAGCTCGTTGAACGAGTTCTTCGTGACGAAGTGCTCGTTCGGCGTCGCGAGCTGGGCGCGCATGAGCAAGGCGAGGATCCCGCCCGCGACGAAGAACACGAGGCTCGTCGAGATGTAGAGGATCCCGATCCGCTTGTGGTCGACCGTCGTGAGCCAGCTCGCCACGCGACCGCGGCGCCAGTCGGAGCGATAGGTCTCCGCTCTAACCGCCACCCGAGCCTCCCTGGTACACGTGCTTGCTCGTATAGGCGTAAAGCGCGTCGAGCTGCTCGTTGGACCAGCCGCGCGCGACCGGCGGCATCTGCCCGCGACCTTCGGTGATCAGCGCGATCAGGCCGGAGCGCTGGGTGAGCAGTGAGTTCTGCTTCAGCGCCGGACCGAATCCACCGGCGCCCTGCGGGCCATGGCACTTGCCGCACGCGTTCTCGAACTCCGACTTGCCGAGCGTCGCGGAAGTCTGCGAGGAAAGCCATTGGGTGAACTCACCCGGCGAGGTGGCCACGACGCGCGCGTTCATCGCCGCGTGGTAGAGGCCGCAGAACTCCCCGCACTGGCCGCGGTAGGTCCCGGGCTTGGCGACGCGGAACCAGGTGTGGTTCGTCTGGCCGGGGATGGCGTCGAACTTGCCGCCGAACTCAGGGATCCACCAACTGTGGTCGACGTCCTGGGACTCGATGTCCAACGTGACGACGCGGTTCGTCGGCACCCGCAGCTCGTCGATCGAGACCGACCCTCCCGCGTATTCGAACTGCCAGTAGAACTGGTGTGCGACGACCTTGATCTTCAGCGGCCCGGTGCCGGCCTGCGCCTTCGGCACGTCCTGGATCCCGGGCAGCTTGTAGAAGACGAACGCGGCGATCACGGCCAGAACCAGGACCGGCAACGCGGTCCACATCAGCTCGAGCCGCGTCGAGCCGTGGATCTGCGGGCCCTCGACCTCGCGGCCGCGTCCCCGCCCGCGGAAGCGCACGACGAAGAGCAGCAGCGCGCCCTCGACGAGGACGAAGATCGCGCCGGAGAAACCGAGGATCAGCCAGTAGCTGTCGCGGATCCGGCCGGCGTTCGGCGAGGCCGGCGAGGGCGGCGCGACCCCGCCGTTTCCGGCCACGGCCACGCCGACGACGAGCAGCGCAAGCGCGCACGTAACAACGAAGACAAGGCGCCTGCGTCCCAAGGCCGCAGGCATTCTATGGACGTGATCGAGCGCTCGCGGGTAGAGGTGCCGGGCCATGTGACGCGGCCGTTCCAGGTCTACCTGAACGGAATCCTCCAGCAAGAAGGCCGCGATTTTCGGCAGGAGGGAAACGCCCTCGTCTTCGACCGCCCGCTCGAGGAGGAGGGCCGGCTCGGCTTCATCCGCTGGCTCTCGATGGCGCTCGGGATCGCCGGCACCTACCGCAAGGACGACAAGGTCGACCTCGCCTACGAGGCGGGCGAGCGGAAGCTGGTCGAAACCGGTTTGCGGTTCGAGCGGGTTACTTAGGCAGGGCCTCGAGCTTGTAGCCCACGCCGTACCGGGTCTGGATGAACGTGTGCTTCGAGGCACGCCGGTCGATCTTCTCGCGCAGCCGTCTGACGAAGACGTCGACGGTGCGATCGCGGTGGGCCTCGCGTCGGCCCCAGAGCTTCTGCAGCAGCTCGTCGCGCGTCGTCACCCGGCCCCGGTCGAGGGCGAGCTGGTACAGGAGCCGGAACTCCGTCGGCGTCAGATCGGCGCTCTCCCCGTCGACGTAGGCCTGGACCTCGCGTGGGTCGATGCGGAGCTCCTCGATCTCGATCGGGTCGCCGCGGGTGGCGTCCTGCGATCTAACGCCTCGCCGCGCCGCCGCCTGGACACGTGCGACGAGCTCCTTCATCGAGAACGGCTTGACGAGGTAGTCGTCCGCGCCGATCTCGAGCGCGTGCACGCGGTCATGCTCGGTTCCGCGCGCGCTCACGACGACGATCGGCGTGCCGATCCCCTCGCCGCGGATCGTCTCGATCATCGTCCACCCGTCGACCGCGGGGAGCATGAGATCGAGCACGCAGACGTCCGGCTGCTCGTAGCGGAGTCGTGCGAGCCCCTGGTCGCCCCGGCCGACGCGCACCGGGTCGAATCCGGCAGCGGAAAGATGTCGCGCCATGCTGTCGGCGATCACCTCGTCGTCCTCGACGATCAGGACCTTCGCCATCTGCCCGAATCATGGACTGCCGCGCGGTGCGCTGGTGGTGACGATCCGGTGAACGGATGGTGACCACGCGGAACCGGGAGAATCCAGTCATGGATTCCGACCCCTACGCAGAGCTCCGCACCGCCTTCACCGCCGCGGTCTCGCACGAGCTGCGCACGCCGCTTGCCCGCATCCTCGCGCTGCTGGAGAACGCGCAGCTGCCCGGCGCCGACCGCGATGCGCTGATCGAGCAGGCGCGCGAGGAGGTCGAGGGGACGCGGCAGCTCGTCGACGACGTGCTCTTCCTCTCCGAACTCGAGACCGGCCGCGAGGTCGTGGCGCTTGGCTCGACCGAGGCGGCCCCGGTGCTCGAGCAGGTTGCGGAAGACGTCCGCGAGCGCGCCGCGCGGGCCGACGTCACCGTTCGCTTCGAGGTCGAGCAGGGGACGCGGCTGCCGCTCCGTCCGCGGATGCTGCGGATGGTCGCCGAGAACCTCGTCGACAACGCACTCCGCTACACGGGGCCGCGCGCGACCTTCACGCTGAGCGTTCGCCAGGAGGGCGGGCACGTGATTCTGCGCGCGATCGACAACGGCGCGGGTGTCAGCGCCGACGAGCTGCCGCGGTTGTTCGAGCGCTTCTACCGCAGCGACCGCGCACGCACGTCGCGCGGGACCGGGCTCGGTCTGGCGATCGTCAAGCACGTCGTGACCGCTGCCGCGGGAACGGTGGAGGCGATCCGTCCGGAAGCGGGCGGGCTGGAAATCCGCTGTCGGTTTCGGGCCTAGGCGATCGACGCGGAGCGCTTCGGCGTGCACGGGGCGCCGAGATCGCCGAGTCCGCGCTCGAGGAGCTCGTATGCATGCCCAAGGTCGGCGCGCAGCCGCCTCGTCGCCGCAGGCCCGTGCCGACCCTCGAGCGCACGCTGGCGTGCGATAACGAAGAACTGCCAGTGCACGCCGACGAGCAGGCTGGCCGCGACTCTGGCATCGAGCTCGTCGCAGCCAAGCTCCTCCTCGAGAGTCTCGGCCACGGTCCGGCTGAAGCGAGCCATGACCTCGAGCTCCTTGGCGCGCAGGGCCTGGGACGCCTCGATCACTCGCGCGAAGCCCGCGAAGCCGGCGTTGCACATGCGGCCGCAGCCGGCGAGCTGGCTCCGTCGTAGCGCGGCCAGGATCGACTCGTCGGACCGGCGGTCTCGGATCGCGGCGACGAGAGCCGCCTCACGCTCGTCGACCTCGTCGAAGAAGAGGTCTTCCTTCGAGGGGAAGTAGTTGAAGACGGTCTTCTCGGAGACGCCTGACGCCTCGGCCACCTCGGCGACGGTAACGTGGTCGAAGCCGCGCTTCATGAAGAGGCGCAAGGCCGTATCGGCGATCGCCTGCCTGGTCTGCTGCTTCTTCAGCTCGCGCAATCCCATACACCCCAAGTGTAACCGGAAAATTACAGTTGCGGTAATGATGCAGTTGCTGTAAGTTCGCTCGACCCGGCAAATGCTCCTCCGAAAGGAACTTTTCATGCTCGCTCGTCTCGCCCATGTGATCGCCCGCCGCCGCTGGTACGTGATCGGCGCTTGGCTCGTCCTCACCGTCTTCGGCGGATTCGCTGCCGGTCAGGTGTCGAAGCGCTGGTTCCAGTCGTTCTCGATCCCCGGCTATTCCGCCTACGAGGCGAGCCAGCGGACGCTTGACCGGTTCGGCACCGGCGACCGGGCACCGAACGTGGTCGTGTTCCATACGAGCGGCGACGCGACCAAGAGCGATGCGATCAAAGCCGCGATGGACCGGGCTGTGAAGACCAGTCCGGGCGCGCGCTCGAGCTCGTTCTACTCGACGGGCAGCGATGCCTATGTCTCCAAGGACCGGCACACGACCTTCATGGAGATCTATCCCACGGGCTCCCCGCAGTTCGACACGAAAAGCGGCGCCGCAGCGATGCTGAAGGCGGCCGACGCAGGGCTGCCGGCGGGCACCACGGTGCACGTCACGGGCCACGATCCGATCCTCGAGGCCAACGCGAACGGCGCCACGACGGGGCCCAGCGTGCTGCTCGAAGGGATCATCGGAGGGCTCGGCGCGCTCGTGATCCTGTTCTTCGTCTTCGGAACGCTGCCCGCGGTGCTGCTCCCTCTCGTGATTGCGGTGTCTTCGATCCTCAACACGTTCACGCTTGTCTGGGTGCTCACCTACATCACGGACGTCTCGATCATCGTCCAGTTCCTGATCGCGCTCGTGGGCCTCGGGGTTGCCATCGACTACGCGCTGCTGATGATCTTCCGCTTCCGCGACGAGCTGCGCGAGGGCGAGGACGTCGAGACGGCTCTCGTCGAGACGATGACCCACGCCGGCCGTGCCGTGATCGTCTCGGGGACGACGGTCGCGGTCGGCCTGCTCTCCTTGGTCGTGCTGCCGCTGCCGTTCATCCGCTCGATGGGCATCGGGGGGATGTTGATCCCGGCGGTGTCGGTGCTCTCGGCGATCACGCTGCTTCCCGCGCTGCTGGCCGTGCTCGGCACGAAGATCAACAGCGTTCGCGTCCTGCCCAAGCGGTTCTCCGACCACGGCCACCCCGAGGACGGGGCCTGGGGCCGCTGGGCGCGGTTCGTCAACCGCCGGCCGCTCCCGGTCGCGGTCGCCGGGCTCGCGGTCGTCGGCATGCTCGTCTTCTACGGCCTGCAGTTGAACCCGAACGAGGCCCAGATGAAGAACGTCCCCGGCAGCGGGGATGCGATCGTGGGCCGCGATGCGCTCACCGCCGCCGGCATCACGCCGGGCGTGCACAAGCCGTTCGAGGTCCTCGTCGAAGGTGGCAATCCCGATGCGGTCGCGGCGAAGCTGCGGCAGGTGCCGGGCGTCGTCGCTGCGGTGGCGCCGAAGGATTGGCGCAAAGGAGACGCAGCGATCGTCGAGGCCTTCCCGGCCGTCGACGGAGCTTCCTCGGGCATCCAACCGATCATCGATCGCGTCAACTCGGACCTGAAGGGAACGGGCGGGACGCTGAGCGGCGTTGCGGCGGTCGACCGTGACTTCGTCCACGCGATCTACGGCAACTTCCCCTACCTGCTCGCCTTCGTGCTCCTCCTGACGTTCGTCCTCCTGGCGCGGGCTTTCAGGTCGATCGTCCTCCCGCTCAAGGCGGTGATCCTCAACCTGCTGTCCCTGGCCGCCGCTCTCGGCATCGTCGTGTTCATCTTCCAGCTGGGGCACGGCTCGTCCCTCTGGGGCATCGACGCGACCCAGGCGGTCACGGCGTGGATCCCGCTGATGATCTTCGCCTTCCTGTTCGGCCTCTCGATGGATTACGAGGTCTTCATGCTCTCGCGCATGCGCGAGGCGTACGACGAGACGGGCTCTACCCAGAAGGCAATCGAGCTCGGCCTGGCGCGTACAGGAAAGCTCGTCACCAGCGCCGCGCTCGTGCTCATGTTCGCGTTCCTCGTGCTCTCCTCCGGCCCAGGCTTCGAGATCAAGGAGTTCGCGATCGGCCTGGCCGCGGGAATCATCTTCGACGCGACCGTCATCCGGGCCCTGCTCGTCCCGGCCATCATGCGCCTGCTCGGACCGGCGAACTGGTGGATGCCGGACTGGGCGAAGTCGGTCCTCTTCATCCGGGGCCGAGAGACGCCGCCGGAGGTCGTGACCGAGCCCACCAGCTAGAACGTTGCGTGCCGCCAGCCGCTGACGATGATCAGGACGATCACCGCGGCGGCGATCAGGCGGTAGACCACGAACGGCGTGTAGTCGTGCCGCCGCACGTAGCCGAGCAGGAAGTCGATCGCGACGAGGCCGACGGCCGCGGCCGCGAGCGTCCCGACGATGAACGGGCCGGTCGAGCCGGCGGGCAGGCTCTCCAGCACGACGTGCTTCACGCCCTTGTAGAGCACCGCGCCGAAGACGATGGGGATCAGCAGCAGGAACGAGAAGCGCGCGGCCGAGTCGCGGTCGAGCTTTGCGAAGCGGCCCGTCGTGATCGTGATGCCCGAGCGCGACACACCGGGCATCAGCGCCAGGATCTGGGAGATCCCGATCAGGAACGCCGTCCCGAAACGCAGGTCCTGGATCCTCCGCGCCTGGGGTGACCGGTCGGCGATCCAGAGCAGGACCCCGAAGATGGACAGGAAGATCGCGATTTGCCACGGCTGCCCGAGGTGTGACTCGATCGTCTCCTCGCCGACGGCGCCGGCCAGCGCGGCCGGGATGGTCGCGGCAAGGATGTACCACGCGAGGCGCTCGTCCTCGTTCCTGATGCCTCGGTGGCCGACCGAGCGGAACCACGCCCCGACGTAGCGCACCACGTCGGCCCAGAAGTAGAGGATCACGGCGACGAGCGTCCCGAGGTGCAACGCGACGTCGAAGGTCTTGTTGAAGCTCTGGTGGGTCTCGAGGTAGTGCCAGTCGCCGATCCACGGCACGAGGATCAGGTGCCCTGAGGACGAGATCGGCAGCAGCTCGGTCACGCCCTGGGTGATCCCGAGGGCGAGCGCCTGCCAGTCGGAGAGGCGCCCGGCCTGCTCGCCGACCCGCGCCACGGCGAGCACGAGGGCCACGGCGAAGAGAACGGCGGCCAGTCCGTAGACCAGCCGCCGCCCGCCAGGTGCTGCTGTCTCCCGAGCGCTCACCGCGCGGGAGCGTAGCCGAGCCGTTACGTGTGGATTCGCTTGAGTGTCTTCTCCGATGCGACGAGCACCGTCTTCGGCACCGGGACGAAGCGGAGCTTCAAGCCCATCGGCTGCCCCTTCGTCAGCGCCCAGAAGACGAACTTCCGCAGCTCCGGCGCGCTGCCCGTCTGCAGCGGGAGGATCACGTAGGTGTACGTCGAGATCGGATACGCGGCCCGGAACTTCTTGGCCGGGTTGACGATCGAGATCTCGTTGTTGGCCGCGGCCTTCGTCACGCTTGCCGCGGCCCCCTTGATCCCGACGATCCCGGGCAGGACGTACTTTCCGGCGCGGTTCTGGACCGAGAAGAACTTGAAGTGGTTCGTGATCGAGTAGGCGACGTCGGCGTACATGATCCCGCCGTTCGTCTGCTTGAGGACGGCGGAGACGCCCGAGCTGCCGCGGCCGCCGACCCCGGTCGGGAAGCTGACCTGGGTGCCCCTGCCGACCTTCGACTTGAAGTCGGAGCTCGCGGAGGAGAGGTAGTCGGTGAAGTTGTAGGTCGTCCCGGACGCGTCGCTGCGGTAGATCGGGGTGATCTTCTGGCTCGGCAGCTTGGCGCCCTTGTTCAGCTTCGCCAGGCGCGAGTCGTTCCAGCGGGTGATCTTCCCGAGGTAGATGTCGGCGAGCACCTTGCCGGAGATCTTCAGGTGGACGGGTGCGCTGTCGAGGTTGTACGCGACCGCTGTAGCCGACAGGGCCCAGGGGATCTGGACGCAGCCCTTGCAGGCGCTGAACTGGTCGGGGGTCATCGGGGCGTCGCTGGCGCCGAAATCGACCTGCCGGTTCGTGATCGCCGCGATGCCCGCCCCGCTTCCGACTGGGTTGTACGAGACGGAGTAGCCGATGTCCGACTTGACCGCGGGGATCCAGGTGGACACGAGCGGGTTCACGAACGAGCTGCCCGCTCCCCGCAGGTTGTTGTCGCTGCTCCTCGTCGTGGCTGCGCTTGCAGCGGCCGCGAGCGCGAGCCCCGCGGCGACCGTGCTCAGGATGGCAATTCTTCGCTTCAAGACCTCTCCTCTGTCGTCTCTTTCCGTACTGACGCGCTCAGGGTGGCTTGTGCACGAGTGCACATGGGCTGAGAGACGGTCGCGAACTGGTAACGACCTGGTGAACGAGGCCGAAAGCGGCGTTCTGACGGGTTAGCCTCGCTGTCGATGAGCGCCGCGCCCTCCGCGCTTCCTGTCCGCGCGCCCAGGAGCGCCGGCGACCGCATCGCCGACGTCCTCTTCCACGGGCTCACGCTCGTGCCGGCTCTTGCCGCGCTGGCGCTCGTCGTCGCGATCGGCTGGAAGGTCGCGGACGGCTCCCGGCTCGCGTTCCACAAGTTCGGGCTCGGCTTCGTCACGACCGCGGCCTGGGATCCGGTCAAGGGCGTTTTCGGAGCACGTGACTTCATCCTCGGGACGGCGTCCACCTCGCTGATCGCGCTCGTGCTCGCGACGCCGATCGCGATCGCTATCGGGCTCTACCTGAGCGAGCTGGCCCCGCGCGGTGTTCGCGACGTGATTGGAGCCCTTGTCGAGTTGCTCGCCGCGATCCCGAGCGTCGTCGTCGGGCTGTGGGGGATCCTCGTGCTCGGGCCCTTCCTCGCCCAGCACCTCGACCCCGTGCTGCGGAGCGCGCTCGGCTGGACGCCGTTCTTCAAGGGCGACATCCCCTCGGCCGGGACTGGGATGCTCACCGCGGCCGTCGTGCTCACGATCATGGTCGTCCCGATCGTGGCCAGCATCAGCCGCGAGCTGTTCCAGAGCGTCCCGCGCGAGCTCGAGGAAGGGGCGCTCGCGCTCGGGCTCACGCGCTGGGAGATGGTGCGCGGGGTCGTCCTGCCCTCCGCGCGGCCCGGAATCGCCGCGGCGGTCATCCTCGGGCTCGGTCGCGCCGTCGGTGAGGCGATCGCGGTCACGCAGGTGATCGGCGGGTTCGCCGGGTTCAGCCTGTCGCTCTTCAAGCCGGGCGACACGCTCGCGAGCCGGATCGCCAGCCAATATCAGGGCGCGTCCACGGCGCTCCAGGTCTCGGCGCTCGTCTACCTGGCCGCGATCCTGCTCGCGATCTCGCTCGTCGTGAACCTGCTCGCGCAGGTGATCGTCAGACGCTTCGAGTTCCAGCGGACGGGCGGATCGTGAGCGCCGCCGCTCCCTGGGGCCGGCCGAGCCCACGGCTGCGCCGGCGCAAGGCCGTGAACCTCATGATGGAGGCGCTCGCCACCGTCGCGGCGCTCATCGCGGTCGCGCTCCTCGGCACGGTGATCGTCTCGGTGCTGCGGCGCGGGCTGCCTGCGATCAGCCTCGACTTCTTCACGAAGGCGCCGGCGGGCTTCGGGGCACCCGGCGGCGGGCTCGCGAACGCGTTCGCCGGGAGCCTCGTCATCGTCGCGGTGGCGGCGCTCATGGCACTCCCCGTGGGCGTCCTGACCGCGCTCTACCTGTCGGAGTTCGCGCCGAAGCGGCTGGAGGAGACGATCCGCCTTGCCCTCGACGTGCTGAACGGGATCCCCTCGATCGTGATCGGGATCTTCGTCTTCGGGATCCTCGTCGTCTCCCACCAGCAGAGCGGCCTGGCAGGCTCGTTCGCCCTGGCGATCATCATGCTGCCGCTGATCGCTCGCTCGACGCAGGAGGTCCTGCGCATCGTCCCGGAGACGCTTCGCGAGGCGAGCTACGCGCTTGGGATCAGCCGCTGGCGGACCGTGCTCGGGATCATCCTCCCCGCGTCCGTGGGCGGGATCATGACCGGGACGATGCTGGCCGTTGCGCGCGCGGCGGGCGAGACGGCGCCGCTCCTGTTCACGTCGTCATTGACCGCGCCGTTCGTCACCTGGGATCCGCGCCAGCCGCTGCAGTCGGTGCCCCTGACGATCTTCGAGCTGTCGGAGTCTCCCGACCCGCTCGACCACGCGCGGGCCTGGGCGGCAGCGCTCGCGCTGATCGCGTTCGTGCTGCTCGCGAGCCTGCTCTCGCGCGCCCTCCTGGCCCGGAGTCGCCGCAAGCTGGGGCAGGTCGGGTGAGCGATACGATCACGCGCGTGGGCCGGGTGGAGATCGCGCAGCGCGAGGAAGCCCCGGTGCCGGCCCGACAGGAGGTCGTCTTCGACATCCGGAACCTCACCGTCCGGTACGGGCGCACGACGGCGATCCGCGAGGTCAGCTTCGAGATCTACCGCAATCTCGTCACGGCCGTGATCGGCCCCTCGGGCTGCGGGAAGAGCACGTTCATCCGCTCGCTGAACCGGATGAACGACCTCGTGCCGACCGCCAAGGTGGAGGGCGAGGTGGTCTACCTCGGGAAGAACCTCTATGACCGCGACGTCGACCCGGTGGAGGTTCGCCGCTGGATCGGCATGGTCTTCCAGAAGCCGAATCCCTTCCCCAAGTCGATCTACGACAACGTCGCCTGGGGCCCGCGGGTGCTCGGGATGCGCTCGGGCCTGGACGACCGCGTTCAGCGCGCGCTCGAGCAGGCCGCGCTCTGGGACGAGGTCAAGGGACGACTGAAGCGGAATGCGCTGAGCCTGTCGGGCGGCCAGCAGCAACGGCTCTGCATCGCCCGTGCGCTGGCCGTCGAGCCGCGGGCGCTCCTCCTCGACGAGCCGGCCTCGGCGCTCGACCCGATCGCCACGTCCGCGATCGAAGACCTGATCCACGAGCTGAAGCGCGACTACACGATCGTGATCGTCACGCACAACATGCAGCAGGCCGCGCGCGTGGCCGACCGGACGTGCTTCTTCAGCTTGAGCGAGGAGGACGCGGAGGGCGAGCGCTCCGGGATCCTCGTGGAATACGACGAGACCCAGAAGATCTTCACGTCGCCGAGCGATCCGCGGACCGAGGGCTATGTCACGGGCAGGTTCGGCTGATGGCCGAGACCTACCGCGTCTCGTTCCAGGAGGACCTCGACCGTGTCGAGGCGGCCCTGCAGGAGGAGGGCGAGCTCGTCATCCGTGCGCTCCGCGGGGCCCTCAACGCTCTCCGTCGGCGCGACCTCGAGCTGGCCGACGAGGTGATCGCGTTCGACGACGACGTCGATGAGGCCTACCAACGGATCGAGCAGGGCATCCACGCGCTGCTCGCACGCCAGACGCCGGTCGCCGGCGACCTGCGGCTCGTGCTCGCGATGCTCCACATCAACCTGCACCTCGAGCGGGCCGCGGACTACTGCGTGACGATCGCCAAGCTGACGAAGCTCGTCGCACAGAACGAGTCCGACGAGGCCCTGCTCGCGGCGTTCGAGGAGATGGGGTCGCGCGCGGAGGAGATGATCCGGCTCGCCCTCGAGTCGTTCCACCAGCGCGACGTCGGCCGGGCCGAGTCGCTCGTCGACCTCGACGAGCTGATCGACCGTGGCAACCGGCGCGTCGTCGAGCGCGTGCTCGACCTAGGCCCGGACCGCTCGCTCCGCGAGTGGGGGCTGAGGATGCTGATCGTCTCGCGCTGCCTCGAGCGGATCGGCGACCACGCCGTCGACATCGGCGAGCAGACGGCGTATCTCGTCACGGCGGAGTTCCGCGAGTTCACCGACGCCTCGCACCCGAGCGAGGAGCGCCTCGGCGACACGCACGGATGACGCGCGTCCTCTTCGTGTGCCTCCACAATGCCGGGCGCTCACAGATGAGCCAGGCGCTGTTCGAGCGCGCCGCCGGCGGACGGCACGAAGCGCGGTCGGCGGGAACCGAGCCTGCCGAGCGCGTCCACCCGGAGGTCGTCGAGGCGATGCGCGAACTTGACATCGACCTCGCCGGCAGGACGCCGCGGAAGCTCTCGGACGAGCTCGCCGAATGGGCCGACGTCGTCGTGACGATGGGGTGCGGCGACGCGTGTCCATACATCCCCGGCAAGCGGTACGTCGACTGGGACCTGCCCGATCCGACGAGCCTGCCGCTCGACGAGGTGCGCGCTCTCCGCGACGACATCGCGCACCGCACCGAGGCCCTCGTCACAGAGCTTTAGACGAAGCCGTGCTCTCGTTTGGCGGTTCGGTGAGGGAGCGCAGACGGACGCGCGGGCAGAGCCCGCACGTCCTGAAACGGCGCCGCCTAGTCGGCGCCTTTTAGACTCCCCGCGTCCGCGAGGAGGGAGACGCAAGTGGCACGGATAACGCTGGTCCCGCAGAAGAAGGAGTTCTTCCAGCTCTACAACCGCGCGGCGGCGAACGCTGTAGAGATCGCGCGGCTCCTCGACCGGCTCCTCGAGACGTTCCCGGAGGGCAAAGAGGACGCGCTCCGCACGATCAAGGACGCCGAGCACGAGGGGGACCGACTGACGCACGAGGTCGTCGACCTGCTGAACCGCACCTTCGTCACGCCGTTCGACCGCGACGACATGTACCGCCTCGCGGGCGCGATCGACGATGTCTGCGACCACGTCGACGAGGCCGCGGGGAACATCGTCGGTTATGGGGTCACGCGGGTGCGCGAGGCGGCGCGCAACCAGGCGGGCGTGATCCTGCGGGCTGCGACGGAGCTGCAGGAGGCCGTCGCGTTGCTGGATGGATTCAAGGACTCCCAGCTCCATCTCGACGCCCTGCGCGAGCTCGAGGACGAAGGCGACACCGTGAATCGCGCGGCGGTCTCGGAGCTCTTCACGACCGAGCAGGACCCGATCGCGATCATCCGCTGGAAGGACATCCACGAGCGCCTCGAGGAAGCCGTCGACGCGTGCGAGAACGCCGCCGACGTCCTCGAAGCCATCTTGGTGAAAAACCGGTGAAAATGCTGCGCATTTTCCCCGGGGAAGGCTAGTCCCGTCGCTTCGCTCGGGAGATTTTGATGAACGACGTGTTGCTGGTCATCGTGATCGCGGTTGCCCTCGGCTTCGACTTCACGAACGGCTTCCACGACACTGCCAACGCCGTCGCGACCTCGGTCTCGACTCGCGCCGTGTCGCCTCGGCTCGCCGTGGCTATCGCGTCCGTCGCCAACCTCGCCGGAGCCTTCGTCACGGTCGCGGTCGCGAAGACGATCAGCAAAGGGATCATCGACGGACATCTCGCCACGATGCAGACCGTCCTCGCGGCGCTGATCGGCGCGATCGCCTGGAATCTCTTCACGTGGTGGCTCGGGCTTCCGTCGAGCTCCTCGCACGCTCTGATCGGCGGGCTGGTGGGCGCGGCACTCGTCCAATCGGGCACGAAAGGCGTGCTCTGGCACGGGCTCGTGCACAAGGTCGCGATCCCCGCCCTCGTCGCGCCGCTGATCGCGTTCGCGGCTGCCTTCGGCGTCCTGCTCGTCATCTACTGGGTGTTCAAGTGGCTGAATCCCGGAGTCGCCAATCGCGGGTTCCGCCTCGGTCAGCTCGGGACCGGCACCTGGGTTGCGTTCACGCACGGCGCCAACGACGCGCAGAAGACGATGGGGGTGATCGCGCTCGCACTCGTCCTGCACCGCCACGGTTCGATCGACGATTTGACGATCCCCACCTGGGTCAAGTGGTCGGCGGGGCTCGCGATCGCACTTGGGACCTACGTCGGCGGCTGGAGGATCATGCGCACGCTCGGCCAGCGCATCTTCCAGATGGAGCCCGAGAGCGGGTTTGCGGCGCAGGCTTCGGCCGGCGCGACGATCTATCTCGCGACGCGGTACGGCTATCCGCTTTCGACGACGCACGTCGTCTCCGGCGCGGTCATGGGGGCCGGCGCGACGAAGCGGCTCTCCGCAGTGCGCTGGGGCGTGGCCGGGAACATCGTGTTCGCCTGGATCCTGACAATCCCGGCGGCAGGGCTCGTTGCGGCGCTGTTCTACTGGCCGGTGCAGGGTCTTTTCTAGAGCCTGTCGCGAATCGTCGGCATACTGAGCGCATGAACGAGGACGCCTGGCCTTCGCGCGAGGGCGCGCCCGAGCGCACGCCTTTGCCGCGTGCCGAGGATCTGCCCGTCGCCGAGAACGGCTACGAGCGCGATGCCGTCCACGCCGCGTTCGACGCCTTCTACCGGCACACGGCCCAGCTGGACGCGACGCTGCGCACGCTGGAAGCGGTCGACACCTTCACGCGCCAGGCGGCGGAGCTGCGCGCCGATCTGCGCACGCTGCGGTCGGCCGGACTCGGCCCGCAACCCTGGTCTTCTCCGTACTCGACTCCCGCCTCGGAGCGCATCGGTGTCTCGCCCGCGGTGCCCCGCATCGCGATCGAGCTCGCCTTCGTGATCGCCGTGCCGGTCGTCGCCGGCGCGATCGGACACTTCGACAGCTCCATTGTCCTGGCCGTCACGTTGGCTGCCTGGGCGCTGACCGCGTTGATCGAGCTCGTCGCGTACAGATCGCGGATCTCGCCGCCCGTGCTTCCGCGCGTCGCGCCGGGAGAGCCCGCAGCGGTCGTCGTCGAGCCCGAGCCCGCTGCCGAGCCGGTTGGCTGGGGTGTGCTCGACGACGAGCCCGAGGGCGCGCTGACGATGATCGCTCCCGCGGTGGAGGTCGAGGAGCCGCCGGTCGAGGAGCCGGTCGCCGTGGTCGAGCCGCCCACGCCGGAGCCGACGTTCCCCGCTCCGCCCGCAGCGCCGATCGTCGAGCCGCCTGCGCCCGAGCCGAGCATCGCGCCGCCGGCGCCGGAGCCGACCTTCCCGCCGCCCGCGCCGGAGCCGACGTTCCCCCCCGAGCAGCCCGAGCCGGCGCCTGAGGAGCCGGAGCCGGAGCCGGCGCCTGACGAGCCCGAGCCGCCCCAGCCGGTCGCGGAGAGCGACGATTCGCCCCGCCGGCGTCGCAGGCTCTTCCGCCGCTCGGTCGAGCCCGCGGCCGAGTCGGAGCTCGAGCCAGAGGTCGAGGCGGTGGCCCT